>OBLT010000341.1_pt1 | contig 31706 bp, 26 predicted proteins | sample 1518721 | NCBI WGS metagenome assembly OBLT01 (sample SAMEA3539307, study PRJEB22396) | soil metagenome | biome: tundra; feature: field; material: soil | place: USA | collected 2010-05 | depth 0.15 m | reverse complement strand
AAATGCCGTCCTTCGCCAGCAGATCATCGTCTTGCGTCGTTCCGTGCCAAAGCCCCGCATCCGTACACGAGATCGGGTCGTGCTCGCTCTCGCCGTGCGCGTCTTCGGCTCGGTGCTCAACGCGATCATCATCGTGCGCCCCAAGACCGTTGTCCGCTGGCATCGTTCCTTTTGGCGATTGCTCTGGCGGAGAAAGTCTCGACGGCCTGTGAGGCGACCGCCTGCCGATGCTGACCTGCGGACCGTGATACGGCGGTATTGGAAGGAAAACCCGCTCTGGGGCGAGGACAGAATTTCCGGCGAGCTTCGCAAGCTCGGCTACAAGGTCTCGCCGCGAACCGTGGCCAAGTACCGACCGCCGCACTTGCCCCGCAACCGTGGTCAGTCCTGGCCGACATTTGTCCGCAACCATCTCCATCAAATCTGGGCGTGCGACTTTCTCACCATCGTCACTCTTCGATTCCAGATCCTGTACTGCTTCGTGATCGTGGACTTGGCCCGGCGGGAAATCGTCCACATCGGCGTGACGTCTTCTCCGAGCGCGCAGTATGCGGGGCAGTACTTTGTCGAAGCCGTCGCGGATCGCGACAACGAGAATCCGCGGTTCATGATCCGCGACCGTGATTCGATCTACGGTAAGGAATTCCGCCGACGGGTGAAGAGCTGCGGGACGCGCTGCCTGATCACGCCGCCACGGTCGCCGAAAGCAAACGCCATCTGCGAGCGCCTGAACGGAACCCTACGCCGCGATTGCCTCGACCACATCATCGTCATCGACGCGCCCCACGGCCAACGAGTCCTGAACGAGTATGTTCGCTACTACCACGGTCGGCCGCACCGAGGTCTTCACATGCAACCGCCGCTCGGGGCACGTTGGCTTCCGCCCGTGCGACGTGTTCCGCCCAAGGACGTTGTTTCTCGACCTGTCCTCGGTGGGCTGCATCACGAGTACTACGCTCGGGTCGCCTGAAACTGACCGCCGCAGCACAGTTCGTGGAAGGCGCGCCGCACGCGATTCGTACGTCCGCTGCCTGCTCCGCGCGTTCGCACGCCGATCCTGGCGCACTTCGGCCCAAGAGCGGCGCTGCCCACCCTTCGCCGCGAGCGATCCTGGGAGCCGTTTTCGGAGCACTCGGTCCTCGATCAGCATTATTGCGGCGAACAAGTGGAAGCACACGTCCCGGTCAGCCGCTGCAACGCCGTGATCTCATGGCAGAATCGACGTGCCACGCTGGCGGGAAACTGCAGGAAAGGACGTGGTGAAATTCGGTGGACCTCTTCACCAATCCCCTCAGCCCCCTCAGCGCATCCTATCGACATCTGCTGTTTATCTGATATCCTCTTGGGCATGAGCGCTCACGCCGAGACCCTGACCGACTTTCTCCGCCAGCCCAAGCCCATCCTGAAGAAGCTGGCCAAGGAGGATGTTGTCCTGCGCAGGCGTGGGGAGGTGTCCCTCCGACTGTCCCTCGACACACGGGCTGCCGCAGGTTCTACCGGCACCGAGATTGCCGCCAGCCTGCTTGCAGATCTGGCGAATGTTCCCAAGGTTCCCGACTCGCTGGCTCGCCTTCTTGCCGCCCGCTTTCCTTGGATGAAGTTCCTGGCCAAGGATGTGAAGCAGGCGTTCGTACACGAGTTCATCGAGACCGTGCAGGCATGTGCCTCCGTCGGGAACGGCGCCGCCCTCGACGAGGTCATTGTCGCCTGGAAATCCACCGCTGCAATCTACGCAGATCCCAAGCTGGCAGCAGACCTGAAGCGCTCCCTACCCGGTAGCCACACCAAGGTTTCACGTCCCTGATGGCCAAGCGAGGGGAACGGGTGGCGCCTCCTCCCCGACGAGGGGAATGGGAGCTTCGCTTTGCTGAGGCCGATGCCGCTGCCGGATGGGAAGAACTCTGCCGTCAAGCACCAGGCCCACTTCGTGAAGCCTGGGATGTTCTGTCCCGAGCGCCACGTGACAGGACCAACCCTGGTAGGCAGCATCGACTGCGAAGCGACCTAGGCACCCGCACCATCAAGGGCAAGGTGCTCGAGCAGTGGCAGTACGAGGTCACGGGCGCAGGAAGAATTTGGTACTGCGTAGATGATTCGCTCCACGTCGTGTTCATCACCAAGGCCAGCACCGGCCACCCTAGCGAGACCGACTGATGGGGATTTGACCGAGGCCAACTTCACCAAGCTAGCGCCTTGCAAGACGATGCCGCTCTGGCTGGCGCGGGTCACGCATGCCAGGGGGTGGCCGCCTTGGTCAAACGCAGGCACGACCATGCCGCCCGACCGGGCTCCGAAGCACACCACTAAGCACACCACTTGGGCGAAACGGGCTGGACGTCCAGGCAACGCCTGGTAACGGTAAGTGCCCGTTTTTCCTTTGTAAGTCCGCGTCCCCCTACCCTCCAAATCGACTTCACACGGTGGAAGCCGCAGGTTCAATCCATGCAACGCCCACAAGGCAAAACCACGAATTCCAGTGGTTTGCTGCCCCGTATTCTCGTCCTGACCCCGGATGTGCCTGTTCTTTCCGGGCATGTGCCTGTTTCGCATCGCCCGCTTCAGGCGAGTCCACGTTTCGCTGCTTGCCGCTTCTTCCCCGCGGCCTTCGTCATCCTCCTCACCCCCGGTTTCTTCGACTCGCTCCCGCCGAGATCCAGTCCGAACAACTCGGACAATCCGTCCTCAGCCAGAACCTTGGCCGTCGCGGGGCCCTTCTTCGATAGGGGGACACCCTTCCCCGCCTTCGCGAGAAGCGCTTTCTCGTCGACCTTGCGCAACTTGAAGAGCAGCTCGGGCCGTTCGTCGAGACGGGCGCCGATGCCGTACAGCACGGCCGCGACGTGCTTGCACATCGACGCCCAATCCGGACAGCTGCAGGTGAAGTGAATCTCGGCTGGCGCGGGGAACAGCCCAGTCTTCTGCTGGCATATGCGCTCCATGACCCCCTTCGAGAAACGCCCTTGCAAGAGTTCCACCAGCGAGTCGATGGCGCCGGCACAGTCCGCGCAGATGGAATTCCACCGCGCCTTGGGAACTGCCGAGACGTTCACGACGACCTCGTATATTTCCGAGCCACTGACACGCGCCTTGATTTCGCTAGGCGCAATTTGCAGGTCGACCACGGAGCCATTGCGCACATAGGTGCGCCCGCGCGGTAGCCGGTTGCAGTAGTCGCTGTAGCGTTCGAGGTTCTCGCACCAGGATTTTCCCCAGAAGGTCTTGGCAATCGCCCGACCATCGATCACCACCGGCGATACCGGGTGGCCTTTCTTCGCTAGCTTCGCCATCTCGCGCGCGGCCTTGCGCCGCCGCTCGGCCACGGAAACATAGGGGCGCCACTCGTAGAACATGCATCACTCCTTCATTGCGGCTTTCAGATCGAGGGAGACGAGCCGCAGTAACTCGTCGTCCTTCAGCTCGGTCAGGTTCAGCTCGCCGCCGCCTTCGAGCAATTCCTTTGACAGCTGTTTCTTCGATTCGATGAGCTCGTCTATTTTCTCTTCGACGGTTCCTCGGCATACGAACTTGTGGACCAGCACATTCTTGGTCTGCCCGATGCGAAAGGCGCGGTCGGTGGCCTGGTTCTCGACGGCCGGGTTCCACCAGCGATCGAAGTGCACCACGTGCGACGCCGCGGTGAGGTTCAGCCCCGATCCACCGGCCTTGAGCGACAGCACGAAGAACGGAACCGACTCGTCTTCTTGAAAGCGCCGGACCAGATCCTTGCGTTTCTTGACCTCGGTTTCGCCGTGCAAGACCAAGCCGGGACGGCCGAACACGCCGCCCAAGAACGAGGCCAACGGCGCGGTCACCTCGCGGAACTGAGTGAACACCAGCGCCTTCTCCTGCTTGGCGGCGATCACCTCGCCGAGCTCACGCAGGCGCGCCCACTTGCCGCTATCTTCTTCGCCCCATGCGCCGTCACCCAGCCACTGCGATGGGTGATTGCAGATCTGTTTGAAGCGCATGAGAAAGGACAGAACCAGCCCCTTGCGGCGAATGCCCTCGGCATCCTCGATTTGCTCGGCCAGATCCTTGACGGCCTGTTGGTAAAGCGCGGCCTGCTTCCGACTGAGCGAGCAGAATGCCTTCACCTCGGTCTTGTCCGGCAGATCCGAAATGACCATCTTGTCGGTCTTGAGCCGTCGCAAGATGTAGGGCCGAACCAGTTCGCGCAGAGGGCCGTAGGGATTGTGCGGATTGTGCGGCTTGTCCGCCAGGCTCTTGGTGTAACTTCCGAACTCCTTGGCCGAGCCGAGCAGCCCCGGATTGCAGAAGTCGAAGATCGACCACAGGTCGCCCAGCCGATTCTCGATGGGCGTGCCGGTGAGCGCGATGCGTGCCTGCGCTGCGAGTTTTTTGGCCGCATGGGTCTGCTTGGCGCCGGGATTCTTGATGGCCTGAGCCTCGTCGAGAACGGCGAGTTTCCACTTGGTGGTCGCCAGCCACGGGATGCGCAAGAGCGAGCCGTAGCTTGTGATCACAAGATCGACCTCCGCAAGTCGTTCGGGCGACAACGACGCCAACTCGCCCGCGGACATGGCAGACGTGTGTGCGATCAGCGCCTTGAGCCCCGGCGCGAAGCGCTTGATTTCATCGGCCCAGTTGGCCAGCAACGAGGCCGGCGCCACGAGCAGGCTCGGCTGCCTCTTGCCGTTCGCGACACCGCGCAACACCAGCAACAGGGACAAGATCTGGATGGTCTTGCCCAGCCCCATGTCGTCGGCCAGGCAAGCGCCGAGCCCCAGTCGCGCAAGCAGATGCAGCCAGCGCACGCCGACTTGCTGATAGGGACGGAGCGTGCCGTGCAGTCCGCGGCCCGGATCGATCTTCGCCAGCTCCTCGGGCGAACGCAGCCCCTTGAGCGTTTCGGCCAGCCACGGTCCAGCAACGACGCGCGACCAATCGGGATCCGTGCCGGTCGCCGCGAGATCCTTGGTGACGTCCGCGCCCGCGAGCATGCGCATGGCCTCGGCGAAGGTGAGCCCATCCTTGGCCGCGATCCGCTCTGCTTCCGCGAATTGTGCCATCGTCCGCTTCAGACGCTCGCTGTCGACTTCGACCCATTGCCCGCGAATGAGAGCGAGTCCATCGGCACTGGCCAGGATGTCCTTCAGCTCGCGGGCGCTCAGGCTCTCACCGTCGAGAGTGACCTCCATGCGAAAATCCAGCAAGGCGTCTTGTCCAAGCGACGCCGCCGCCTTCGTCCCGACGGTAGCCGTCACCTGCGGTCGGGACGGGCGCCCGGTCCGCCACGTCGCGGGCATGCGAACCACGACACCGGCGCGCTCCAGCTGCGGCACGTCGCCAAGAAACTGGAAGGCCTCTCGCGGCGACCAACGCAACGGGTGGAAGATCTCGCCAGCGTCGACCATCTGTTTCAGCCACACACAGGATTCCGCCGCGCGCTGAACCGGCAGCAGGAGCGAAAGCAGCTTTTCTTTGCTGGACGCGCCCGCGTAGTCGCGCAACGCCTGTCCCAGCGGCAGGTGCTGGGCCTTGCCATGGGCCGACAGTCGGTGCGTGTAGGTCGCAAGGAAAGCGAACGGCGCATCTTCGTCCTTGCGGTTCTCGGCGAGGTTGAAGTGCACCTTACCCACGACGTTCCAGGCAGGATGAAGACTCTTGAGGAATTCCTGGACCGTGACCTTTGCCTCGGCCAACTCGACAAGAAAGGCCGCGCCGAGCTCTGCCCAAAGTGAAATCAGAACGTCGGCCGTCAGGTATTCGGCGCCCGGCATCACCGGAGCCGCGGCTGCCAGGGCCTTGATGTCCTCGGGAGGCGGCGGCAGTTCGACATGTCGTTCGTCGACGTCAGATCGGGCACAAAGCGCCGTGACAAATCGGCCGGAAAATTCTCGCCAGAAGGCGAAGACAGCAGGAACTACCGCCTCCACCTCGGCTGCGCCAAGTCTCAAGAGTCCGCGTCCCGCGCCACGAGCAAACGCCCGCTGGACGCGCTCGCCAAACTGAGGATCGAGCGCGGGCGCGTCGTCCGACGGAGACAGCAAGAGTCGGCCGTGCGGCGTCAGGCAAGGGATCAGGCGAAGGTCGGCCAAGACTTAGCTACTGCGCTCCGAATGGTTCGTGGATCCGCCGATGATACTGGGAAACGAGAGGCCGTGGCTACGGCCACGAGCAAGCAGGAGGCGTATCCTTCACTCCTCTTCGCCCCCTCCCGATTCGACGTTGAGGTGGTGATCGGCGTGCAGAGCTGCCGGTCGTCATCACGCCATCCAGTCTTCCACCTTCAGCTCCGGCACGCGCGCGAACTCGCCGACGTTGCTGGTGACCACAACAAGCCGGTTTGCTCGAGCGATCGCGGCGATCATCAGGTCTCGATCGCCGATGGGACGGCCCTTTGCGGTCAGATGGGCACGGATGCTGGCATAGCAGTAGATGACCTGATGATTTCCACCTCGGCGCTATTGACAAAGCTTCTTCCAGCGATCGCCATCAAGATCTCGAAGAGGACTTGTTGGGCAGGTCTCGAGGTCCACCTCCTAAGTCCACCATGAGATTTCCAGGAGGGGCTAAGATGCGCAAAATCGCGTCATGCCCGACCTGACCCCTGAACAACGTGCCCGGCAGCAAATCGACGGCCAACTTGTCGCCTGTGGCTGGCTGGTTCAGGACTTCAAGGCCGTGGATTTCTCGGCCGGACGCGGCGTTGCACTGCGTGAGGTCGCCCTCAAATCCGGCCCGTGGACTACCTGCTGCTGGTCGACCGCAAACCCGTCGGCGTGGTTGAGGCCAAGAAGGAGGGACAACCCTCTCCGGCGTCGCCGATCAGTCGGTCCGCTACGCCAGCTCCGTGCCTGATTTCCTGGCGGCGCATGACTACATCGCCCGCATTCCCGGTTTGGACAAGGCGCAAAAGAAGAAGCTCAAGATCGGCACTTTTTTCGGCATCGAGCTGGTGGACAGCGTCACCCGGCTATGCGCGATGAACCTGCTGCTGCACGGAATCGGTGGCGAATCCGAGGACGATTTGCCCGTCGTCACCAAGGACGCGTTGGCGGGCAAACACGGCGAGTACGAGCTGGTCTTGGCCAATCCGCCCTTCGGCAAAAAGAGCAGCGTAACTATTGTCAACGAAGCGGGTGAGTCGTCCAAGGAATCGCTGATCATTAACCGCGACGATTTCTGGGCCAGCACCAGCAACAAGCAACTCAACTTCCTTCAGCACATCTTCACCATCCTGAAGCAGCACGGCCGGGCAGCGGTAGTTTTACCGGACAACGTCCTCTTCGAGGGTGGCGCGGGCGAAACCATTCGCCGCGAGCTGCTCAAGCAGGCCGATGTCCACACCCTGCTTCGCCTGCCCACCGGCATCTTCTACGCCCAAGGCGTCAAGGCAAACGTCCTCTTCTTCGACCGCAAGCCCGCGCAGGAAAAGCCATGGACGAAGAAGCTGTGGATCTACGACCTGCGCACCAACATGCACTTCACCCTCAAGGAAAACACCCTCAAGCGCAGCGACCTCGACGACTTCGTCGCCTGCTATGGTCGCAAGAACCGCGACGCGCGCAAGGAAACCGGGCGCTTCAAGCCCTTCACCTACGATGAGCTGGTCAAGCGCGACAAGCTCAACCTCGACATTTTCTGGCTCAAGGACGAAGCCCTGGAAGAATCCGCAAACCTGCCCGCGCCCGAAGTCATCGCCGCCGACATCACCGCCGACCTCGAAGCCGCGTTGGAACAGTTCGCGACTATCGCGGAGGATCTCAAGACTGTTGGGTAGCAGGCACCCCTTGTTTTGATGCCCTTCAGCTAGCAGTTCGGTAGATGCAACGCCCACAAAAAAGCTAAGAACGCCACCCTCGTGACCAGCATGTCAGGGTGCGCGGTCGTGCTACCATCGGCGCATGCGACGTGCCGCAGGTGCGAGCGTGCTTTTCGTGGCTCTGGCGTTCCCGTCCGCGGTGGCGGCCAAGCAGACTGTCATCGACGACTTCGAGGCGGCCTCGGCACCTTCGTCGTGGACCTTCTCGAACGGGGCGGAATTTCCCGGGGCCACCGGCGCGCTGACCGCGGGCACCGGACACCAGGGCAAGGGCGCGCACCTGGCCTATGACTTCACCGGCGGCGGCGCCTACGTCAGCGCCCACCACACCCTGCCCGTGGCCCTGACCGCGCAGGCCGTCGCCTTCTGGGTCAAGGCACCCGCCGGCATCCGGGCCAGGCTGCGTCTCGAGGACTCATCGGGGCAAACCCTGCAGTACGATCTCAGCCGTCCACTCGAGGCATCCGACGCCAGCGCATGGTTCCGCCAGGTGGTCGACGTGGCGACCGCCAGCTCGCACTGGGGCGGCGCGAACGACGGGCTGGTCCACCAGCCGCTGACCGCGGTCACGGTGCTGGCCGCCGATCCGCTCGAGCACGGCGGCGCGGGCGCCATCGATTTCGACGAGGTGATCGCCATCGATGTGCTGGCCGTGGCGCTCGATCCCGCGCAGGCCACGCTGCTGCCTGCGCCGTCGGGCGCGGACGACCTGGCAGGCTGCCTGGCCGTCAACATCCACTTCACCAGCGACAATCGCGCCCTGGACCTGGCGCAGGCCGCCGGATTCACGGCGGTGCGGATGGATCTCGGCTGGAGCGGCGTCGAGCGCAGCAAGGGCGTCTACGACTTCGCCGCCTTCGATGCCTTGGTCGCATCGCTGAGCAGCCGGGGCATGCGCCTGCACCTGATCCTCGACTACTTCAACAACCTGTATCCAGGGGCAGACTCGCCTGACTTCGCCGCGGTGACGGTGCCGGCCTTTGCCGCCCTGGCCCAGGCGACCTCCGCCCACTTCGGCGGCAAGGGCCTGACCTACGAGGTGTGGAATGAGCCCAACGGCACCGGCTTCTGGCCTCCCGCCCCCGACGCCGGACAGTACGCGGTGCTGTGCGCGGCCACCGTGGCGGCGATCCATCGCGGCGACGCCGCAGCCCGCGTCTCGACCGGTGGGCTGGCCGGGTTCGACTTCCCCTTCCTGCGTGGCTACCTGGCGACGGGCGGCGGCGCGGGCGCGGACGCAGTCGGCGTGCATCCCTATCGCCAGGGCGGGGGCGAGAGCGCGGTCGACGAGCTCGTGCTCATGCGCACCATCGTGGCCAACGCGCTGCCCGCGACACCGCCGGTGTGGGATACCGAATGGGGCTACAGCTCGACCTGGTACGGCGATGGACATTCGGCTGCGGCGCGCGGCGTGCAGGCTCAGCGGGTGGCGCGCGAACTGCTCTCCGCCTGGGCGCTCGGCTTCCCGCTGGTCGTGTACTACGATCTGCGCGACGACGGAGCAGACGCGACCGACGCCGAACACAACTTCGGTCTCGTGCAGAACGACTACACCGACAAGCCGGCGGTCGTCGCCGTGCGCACCTTGACCACGCTGGCGGCCGGCCGCCGTTTCACCGGCTTCGTGCTGCTGGAACCGAGCAGCCTGCACGCCATGGTCCTCGACGGCCCCGCCGATCGCGCGGTCGCGCTGTGGTCCGATGCGCCCGCCGCGGTGGTGACCGTCAGCGTGCCCGTCGGCGTGACCGGCATCGATCATCTGGGCGCGCCCGCCGCCTTCACGGACCAGGCCGGCGCCCGCGCCTTCGTCGTGCGCGAGGCGGACGGCCCGCTCTACCTGACCTTTCCGCGCGCGCCCGCATTCGCCGACGGCAGCACGGCCAGCGACGGTCCCGAGGCGGGCAGCGTCGACCGCGATGCGAGCGTGACGGACGCGCCGCAGCCCGGCGGAACCGATGCGCGCGCCTCTTCCGGCGCCGACGGGACGGTCGTGTCCGACGCCCAAAGCGTCACCCCGTCCCAGCGCAGCGGCTGCAGCTGCAGCATCGGTGGTGATGCCGACCGCGGGGCCCTGCCTCTCGGCCTGTTCCTGCTGGCCTTCGGATACCGGCGCGCCCGACGTGTCATTGGAATCTTGACGGTGACGGCATCCAAGTCTGAACGGGTGGTCGGCCCACGGCACCGGTGACGAGACTTTCGCGATCCTGTCTCAATCCCACCTGCTGCCGAATCGTAACCAATACCGTGTCATCCACCGAGAGCTCGAGCGCGCGCGAAATCATGCGGATGCGGTCGGTGGCGTGTGCCAGGAGTTGAATAAGTGCTGAAGAACAACAGATCCTAGCTCCAAGCCGGTCAGTTAATAAGGGAAGCTCCCGGCGCTGCTGCGAACGAAGACATTCGGACTTCCTAGTCGGCGGATACTCAGTTGGTAAAGGTCAAATCGTCAATGGCGACACTGATGGGGAATGGGTGCGGCACGCAGGTCCCGGTCGTGTAGTCGCAAGGATCCGGGAGCATGAAAAAGATCATCGTGAGAGCGTTCGTTTCCGTTACGCCCAGCTCCGCCCACGTGAACGAAACCGTCGTGGCGACCGTTGTCACGGCGACGGAGACCCAGGTTCCGCAGGCGATTGTGGCACAGGAGCCGCAAGCTTTGGGGTTCCCGGCGTAGTCGAGCGAGGGTTTCGTCGTCGAAGGCGTCCCCACCTGCAGTGCGACGGTGCCTTGGGGCTCCACATCGCCGGAGATCTTGAACGAGATCCCGCTGAAGACAGATGCATCGAGCAGGCAAATGCCGACGTAGTTGGGAGCCGCGCTGGTCCCCGTGTTGCAGGCCCACCAGAGCCCCATGCCCGAGTAGGCGGCAACGGTTCCAGAGACGGTCCAAGCCCCACCTGTCAGTGTTTGCGTGATGGGATAGGTGACAGGGGAATCGCACGGTCCCGGCGTGGCGGGGACGCTGGGGAACACATAGGTGCCGCCGATCATGCTCTCTCCCCATCTGCCAAAGACGTTTGGTGCGCTGGCCCCCGGGGCAATGGAGAAGTCGGAAATGAGCGCGGCGGGGGGAGCGGTGCTCGTGCACAGATGGGGCGCGGGCGGGTTACAAACGCTGGAGGTCGGATCGTAGGAAGATTCAGCCGCACCATCCCCAGTTGCCGCGGCTCCACCCGCGCCGCTGGCAGGGGCTCCCCCAGTGCCACCCGCCGACTCGCCTCCGCCGCCATGACCAGCATCATGAGCGCCAGACAGGCCGGAAGAGCTACAAGCCGCGAGCATGGCGAACATAGCCGAAAAACCCGCTAATCTCGGTGCAAAACGACGCCTGGATGTGCTCATGGTCCCCCCTGGTATGGTTCCCGTGCTCAGCGGGGAATAGTAGCATCGCCAGGGCCGCGAGGTCAGATGCGGTCTACACCTTGCTTGGAGCGGGCTTGCGCGAGACCGCCACGCAGTGGCGCAAGGCGGGCCCAATGGACCCAATCTTCGTTCCCGCGCCCCTCACTTCTTCCAGATGGCGATGTTTTCCTCGGAAGAAGTCTTGATCAGATTGGAATAATCCTTCTTGATCCTCTCCAGCATGGCCGGGTGATCGTAGCCGTACTTGAAGCCAAACAGGACGCTGGCCTTTTCCTTCGGCGTGTATAGACCGTAGGCCCAGTCCTGGACCAGGTCGTCCTTTACTTTGAATCCGAACAACCGGTACGAGAATTCTGCATCCCCCCAAATCCCCATGGTCGTGGAGCTGGCGCTTTCGTATTCCTGGACGTGGAGATAGAAGGTGGATCCATCGGCCAAGGTTTCGGAAGCCACCATAGAGCCGTAGTCCACCCGGACCTTGAGTCCCGAGCGGCTCATCAGATCCGAGTACTGTTTGCCCACGGTTCCCTTGATGAGATGGGTGTCGGCGGCCTTCTGTGGGCCCGCGCACCCGTTTGCCATCATGAACGCGAACAACGGAACTAGAGCAGTGCTGAGACGAAAGGTCATGAAGATCTCCTCTTTTGCCGCAGTGGGGGTGGTCGGTCATCCATAAACTTTGCGAAACACGGGGCAAATGGCCGTATTCGATCACGTCGACAGGAGTATCTTCTCAATTGCCCTTGCGCGCAAGATACTAGAAAGTCAGGATTAGGACTACGCCTGAAGCCTTTCTGGCAACAAGTGGCAAGACTGCCATTCGCGACCCGGCCGTCGGCGCGGTCAGGACACCGCTGCGGTACTCCTGCAAGGCGGTAAAGGCGCCTACTGGCTGAGTCAAGATCATGATTTCGCCTGTGGCAACACCAGTCAGCAAACTGATGGTCGCACTGGTCCAGTGCCCAAGGCCAGCACCAATGATGAAGAAGATTCCCGCGTTGACGACGACATTGCCGCCATGAAAGAGCAGACTTCGCCCCTCTGCTTCATTGGCGGCGTCTCGAATTAGCAATTCTTCTGCCTGGACAAGCGATACACATGGATCTGCTCCGGGTGTCTCGGCTTTGGACGTCCCACGCGTTTCTTCATCACCCATGACTTTCAACGGGGTGACCAACAGGGGAACCAATCCAATCAGCGAGGCACCGCCACCCACATAGAAATCCGGTCCCGACGCGCGGGACACCAAAGGCGCGGCGATGAATTGGCTGATCGCGAGAGACGAATAGATTGCGCCCCAAGAGTAGCTCCACACCCTGGCACGATGGGCGTCGCTGCGCAGGCGTTCGCGAATGAAACGAAGACGAGTCTGCGCATTCAAGTTCTGCAGCGCAGGTTGCCCACCCACAAGGATAGTCGGGCATTCGCCTCCGAGCGCCGAACTAGCGGACAAGGCGAAAGAAAGGCCAAACACACTCCATCCCCGACCCATTTTGACGAAGCATAGCAGAGGGCGGGCCGTTTTCGCTGGGACCGTCTGCTCAAGACTCCATTCGTGCATACCCTAGCAGCCGTCGTCGCAGGTACCGCCGCACCCATCGGACGACCCGCAGTCGAATGCTCCACAGCTCGGGCTGCAATAACAGCCGTCGTCGCAGGTACCGCCGCACCCATCGGGCGTGCCACATTCGTCTCCAGTGCAGCTGGGCACGCAGGAACAGCCGAAAGTGCAGGTGCCCCCGCAGCCGTCAGCCGTGTCGCAGTCTAGTGGTCCACACCTGGGGATGCAGATGCAGCCAAACGTGCAGACGCCGCCACAGCCATCTGAACTGCCACACGCCAGGCCAGCGCAGCTCGGGACGCACACGCAGCCGATGCTGCAAATTCCGCCACAGCCGTCAGACATGCCGCACGCCACGCCTGAGCACGTTGGGCTGCATGGCAGGCTCGAAGACACTCCGCCATCCAAGGCGACGCCACCATCATTGACCGAAGCGCCGTCTCGAGGCTGAACGTCCGGCGGGGCACTCCCCGAGTCGGGTGCGGGCCGCGCGTCCCCGGCTCTACCGTCCGAACCAATTGCACCATGAGTTGGAGCGGCGTCAGCCGAGGGGCTGGCGGGGGTGTCCGGCGGCACGTACCCAAAGCCCACATCGGTTCCGTAGTTGGTGTCAAGCGGTGGTAGGCTAGAAGAACAACCGGAGACGAGTAGAGTCGCGCCAGCAGAGAGGGACGCAAGCACGCTAATGACCTTCAGCCAGACGGCGGTTGCCTCGAATGTAGGGAGCATTCTGTCACTCGTGTCTCTTGAGAGCCTGTACGTGAGCACTAACAGCAAGCGCCATACCACCCGATCCGAGACGCCGAAATGCCCTGATTCTCCCTCCGATCTTCAAGGTCCGAGGCGGACGCTGGCGTCTCATCGGCGAACAAACATGCACGCCTCGCATCCAACCGGTGCATTCCGCACACGCACCATGCCTACCTGAGGCGACGGCTCCATCGTCTCGCAGCGCGCACGAAGGCGCATCGCCGATGCGTTAGAGAAGCAAATCTGCGATACTGCTGAAGGGACTCATCCATGAAAAAGTTGCTGTACGTCTTGACCGCCACCTCAGTCGCCGTGTGGGTTGGAGGGTGCGAAAGCGCAGGGCGCACGAGCAGCTCGGGGGGAGCCATCGGCTCGGGTGGCATCCCCGACTCGGGTGGGGTGCCTGCCACCGGCGGACAGCTCTCGACTGGCGGGACCGGAGTTGGTGGTACAACGGCAGCGAGAGGTGGGGCCACCGGCGATGCGGGGCCACGCGACCTGGGCAGCGGCTCCGGCGGCACACAGGCCAGCGGCGGCTCCACTACCGGTGGCCGCACCGGTAGTGGAGGAAGCTCCGGTACCGGGGGCGGCAGCACGATCGGACAACTCACACCGCAAGAGGTCGTCGCGCTCATGACTCCGGGCTGGAATCTAGGCAACTCCTTCGATGCGTCTCCCGACGAGACCAGCTGGGGCAACCCCACGCCGACGCAAACCCTGATCAACGCTGTTCATTCAGCAGGGTTCAAGACTCTGAGGCTGCCCGTGACCTGGACCAACCACATCGGGGCGTCGCCGTCCTACACCATCGATTCGGCTTGGATGGGCAAGGTCACGCAAACAGCACAGTGGGCCATCGAAGCTGGGATGTACGTCTTCGTCAATACACACCACGAAGCGGATGGGAACGGGGGATGGGTTACTTTCCCCCAGACCTCGGCCGCAACGGGCGTCGCGGATGAGGTGACGGCGGTGTGGAAGCAGATCGCCACGGCCTTCAAATCCTTCGATAGCCGTCTGATGCTCGAGTGCTTCAATGAGCCCAACGAGGCCGGCGGCGGCAACACCCCGCAGGCGCAAACGGATCTGAACATGTACCTCGAGGCGTGCTTCAAAGCGATTCGAGACACCAGCGGAGCCAACGCCACGCGCATCATCATGATCCAACCGGTCGGCGCCAGTCCCATTCAGTCGGGCATCCAGTCGATGCAAAAGGTGAGCTTCATCAACGACCCCAATCTCGTGATCTCGCTTCACACCTATTACCCGACGAAATTCGGACTGAGCACAACTCCCTATGCCTGGGGCAGCTCGTCGGACTATACCAACATGCAGAATTCCATCGCCCAGCAGATTCGAGTCTGGTTGCCCACTCAGATCATCTTCGTCGGTGAGTGGGGCTCCATGGCAGCTCAAGCAACGGCCAACCGGGCGGCGCACGCCCTGGCCTACGCTCAAGACTTGACAACGGCTGGTATCGTTCCCATCTGGTGGGACAATGGGGGCTCTGGCAGCAGCTCGTTCGCCCTCTTCGACCGGAAAACGGGCGCTCAAACACAACCAACCATTGTCAGTGGAATAATGACAGGGGTCAAGAACGGTCAGGCGGCGTCCAACACCTGGGCAACGCTCGCCAACCCCTAACGAGAATGATCTCCGCCCACAGCACCGCTACCAGATCGTGATGGGCGTCGTCGGGGTGTTGACAATCGTGAAGCAGGTGGCGGCCGGTTGTGCCCAGTGGATCATATTGTACCAGAACTGGGCGGTCTGGTAGAGATCCTGCGGCAAGGAGCCCTTACACGAGGGGTCGTTCAAATACTGACCATCCTGGCCATCCCATTGATCCGTGTAGGTAATCCATTCGTCGCCATACGCGAGCACGCGGCCTTGACCGGTGATCTTTCCCACCAGCCAATTTCTGACGCTCGTAGCGTCTGTTGTCATCGCCGCGACGTGAGCATCCGCAGGTGCGCGAATGGGCCGCCCCCCATCAATTCCTATCATTTTGACGCCGAGGCTTAGTTTCTCGATCACGGGATCGTTTCGGTTCCATTCGGTAATCTGATACGGATTACCGCACCGATAGGGGCACATCGCGACGGCACATGGTGGTGAATTAATCGATTGATCGTAGGAGATCCCGGAAAACGCCAGGAGGGCATTCTTGGCGCTTATTTCGTTGTTATCGTTTGAATAGCCACTCAACGAGATGACGCCGCCGCCCATGTTCTCGATCCAATCTTGAAAGGCTGCCACTTCCGATGCGCTGAATGTCCACCAAGGTCCGTTGTTGGAATTGTCTCCCAGACCCGCGAGAATGATGAGGTTGTACCCAGCCAAGAAGTCCGGTGTGAACATTGGCTTGTTTAGGTAGTTGTCGGCCTTCGCGGTTCCGGCGCTGTTCGAGTTGAGCCAATCCTGGAAGGCCGTGTCACTGCTATCACCCCACACACCCGGGGTTCCCACGACGGCGACCTTCAAGGTCGGGCAGACGCAGCCGTCACCGCCGTCGCAGCCCACCACCTGGCTCGTGACCTCGGCGTCCACGCTCGACGGTGTAACCGTCGGGTTCGGGTCGATAGTGAGTTGAATGGTGCCGCCAGTGCCCGACGTGCCTTGTCCAGCGACCCCGCTCGTCGCACCGCCATTGGTGCCTCCCGCGCTGCCGACCTTGGCTTTTGCACAGCCAGCGAGCCCGGTGCCGGACAGAGCGAGAAGCGCAAAGACGGTGGCGGGCAGGAAACCGCGGTCGACCGCGTGCAGGCGTGCCTCGTGCCAGTCCGGCGAGGAATGGGAGGCGAAGGAAATGTGGCCGCTCATGGGGTATCAGTCTACCCCATCCGCAACACGGTCGAGCGATTTGTCCAACCTAGCGGGATAGCCTTCGTGACGCAAAAGAAGCGTGGCGTTTGAACCGACTTCGCAGAAGTCAATGGATTCGTGGTTTCGGAGATGCACGATTCATACGGGCTGTTGACGGTCGCCGGGACAGGTAGGGTGTAGCCTTGGTAGACGGTCATTTGTCCATCGAGCCACTCGATGACCGCGATCGTTCCGGACCTGTCGCGGACGATGAAGTGCGATTGCATGTCGTCGGGCCAAATGCGCACCACCTTGTCGGATGCAATGACATCCTCAACCGTCGCGCTGGTGTCCAGCTGGTATTGGGTCCACTGCGCCACGCTCAGAAGCGGCAGATTGTGGGAGCGCGATTGCTGGGTTTCGGCCAACGCCGCTTTGAGGATGACCAGGCCGACCTCGTTCATTCCCCGGCCGGTGCTTTCGCGGCCGTCGAAGGTCAAGGTGATGCTGCCGTATTTTGAGGTCCACTCGAATTCAGGATTGTTTTCAACCTGGAATTCCCGCTTCTGGGTCTCGATCAACTGGGGACTCGGTCTTGCTGGCGAGCTCCTGCTGGGCCGAATGAGCGATCAGTCGGTCTCCGGCGCCTCGCTGTTCGCCGTGGCCAGCTTCAACTGACAGTGCTGCGAACGCAAACTCAGGTGCTACGTTTCTCGACCTACGGGACGGCTGGCCCTCGTTCAGCGTCGACCGCTAGGCCTGCCCCCGAAATGCCCAGCAGCGGGGCGCCCGCGGGGCGGCTCGTAGGTGCGTCGCACGGGTGGACCTTGCATGCGACGCTGGTAGAGCCCCGCTGGCTCCCGGTCGTAGTGATTCCAGCGACCACCTTCCCGATAGCTCCATCGATTGCCATACCAGTACATGGGCCGCCCCTCGAAGTAGACAGGCGCGGTCGTGGCGATATACGCGTCGGGCGGGTAGTCATCGTAGCCAATGAAGGGAACGCATCCCGGGGTGGCTGCGAACATCGCGCTCAAGCCGACTGTGCATGCAAACCTTCGAAGCATTCTTGTCTGATTGCCCAGGCTCATTCGTTCCCTCCGTTGCTGTGAACCGAATGCTCGCGGAGCCTCTGTGCAAACTCGGCGCGCTGGTCCGGGGTGAGCACGGGACTCACTGCCTCGATAAAATGCGCCAGATGAGCCGCGCCCCAGCCAGCTAGGTGGGCGTTCGCGCCGCTTGCACCCGTGAGCGCCTTCGCATCGAACTTCTCGCTGCGGAAAGCATTGCCAAATGCCTGGATGTTCGTGGCAATCTCCTGCGGGTCAAGTCGCGGCACTGCCTTCATTCCCTCGGCGAGTCCCCCACGAATCTTTGCCACTTGATCTTGTGTCAGACCAAGATCAGTCGTGAGCATCGCGAGCCGACCACCTTCCGGATTTGCTGGGTCGGTCTCCTCGGCATTCGCCTTTTGCCACACCGACCAGTGCGCCTCGACCTTGTCCACAAGCGCGGCTCGCTCGGGTGGCGTCAGCACCGCATGCAACTCGTTCAGCGCATCTGTGGATGCGTCGTGCACCGTTGCAGCCGCAGCCGACACCTGGGCGATTGCGGCGTCCACGGTCGTCGCATCGAGGTTGGCTGCGGCGACCCCATCGGCCAGTGCAGCCGCCAGCCTTTGCTGCGCGGCACGCGCCGGCTCCATGCGAGCATGCAAATCCCTTCGAATCTTCTCCACAGCCGGCCGCTGCTCGGGCGAGATGCCGAGCGTGTCGAGGCTCAAGGCGATGAGGAGCGTCACGCCACCGTGGTGGTGGTGGCGGTGGTGCTCCGTCAGACCAGCCGCGACCTCGTCGACGTCGGTGGCGCTTGCAGCGGTAGCTGGCGGCCGAGCGTTGGCGGAAGCCCCGCCGCAACTGCCTGCCGCCAATGCCCCGACGAGCACCGTCGCGATCGGCCCCATTTTGCCCATCTTGCTCAGGTTCAAGACCTTCGGATGTTCCATGCGTGCCCAACCATGTGCCGAATCCCTCGCCGATGCAAGGTGGCCTCAGTAGATGGCATCGAGCCCATCTACGAAGCCACGATACGGTCCGCGCCCGCTGCAGGCCAATGGGTAGAACAGCGAGCAAGGTACGGAAAATCGGGTAGAAACAAGCGCACCATGGCGGACGAAGAGGTGTTCGATGTGAGCAAGCTGTTTGGACGCGATCGCGCCTCGGACTACGACGGCGACATTCGCCGGCGCATCCCTGGCTACGAGGCCTTGCACACCACGGCGTTCGCCATGCTCTCGGGGCGACTCGCGTCCGATGCCCGCTTGCTGGTGGTCGGAGCGGGCACTGGACACGAGATGTTGCTCTTGGCGCAGGCGCGGCCCGACTGGCGATTGCTGGGCGTGGATCCGTCGGTGGACATGCTGGCGATCGCCCAACAGAAATTCATCGCCGCGGGTGTCTCCCGGCGGGTCGAGGCGCAACCTGGGACCGTGGCGGATCTGCCGTCGACCGAGCGATACGACGCCGCCACCGCGCTTCTGGTCATGCACTTCCTGCCGGACGATCAAAGCAAGCAGGACTTCCTAAACAGCATTGCCCGGCGACTGAAAACAGGTGCCCTATTCCTGCTCGCCGACCTGACCGGGCAACCGGGCACGCCTGAATTCGAGGTCCTATTCGCCGCGTGGCAGACGCACTGGCGACTCATGCACGGCATCGACGTCGACGAAGAGGCCATGGCCAAGGAATTCGCCATGCGCCGGGCCCGGCCCGGCTGGATCGACGAGCGTCGTCATCTTGAGCTGTTCGCCGAGGCTCGTTTCGATGTGCCTTTGCGCTTCTGGTCGGGCCTGCTCTTTTCCGCTTGGGCAATGACCAAGCGCTAATCGGTGGCGCGGTCCCGGCAGTGCTAGTCATCGACCCATCAACCTCTGCATTGGTCGATACAGCGCTCAAGCCGCCAGCCGGAGGATCTCCTTTGTTAGTCAGGATGGGTTATGCTCGACGTCTTCCATGAAGACGACAGTTGCGACGACGGTCTGGTTGCTTGGATTTGCCCTTCTGTGCTCGGCCTGTGGTCGGACGCCGCTGTTGCCGCCCAGCTGCCATCTTCAGGTTGATCCAGTAGCCATCGATTTCGGCGCCGTGCTGCCCGGCAACATGCTCACCCGCCAGGTGCGTGTCGCCAACGACGGCGGTACCCTCTGCAGCCTGACCGGGATTGCCATCAGCGGCGATTCCAGCGGCTGGTTCACGCTGTCGGGGGATACTCCGGAGCCCATCGCGCTGCCGGCCGGCAATTCAGTGGAGCTGAGCGTGAGCTTCCAGCCTGACGCGGAGACCGCACCTTTCGTTCGCACCGGCGCGCTCGTGTTCGCGAGCAATGCGCCCGGGCAGGCGCAGGCCGTCGTGTCCCTCACCGGGAAAGTGAAGTCGACCTGTTCGCTCGACGTGTCCCCGACTACGATCGATTTCGGCCCGGTCCCCATCGGCGCGAGGCCGACCAGCGCGGTCACCCTGACCAATCACGGCACCGGCCCTTGTTCTGCAGATGGCATCGCGATCGCGCCAAGCAGCGATTCGGAGTTTTACCTTTCATCGCCGGTTCCAGCGCCGTCCGCGCTCAGCCTGGCGCCCGGGCAAAGCGGAACCGTCGTGGTCGGCTTTGCTGCCAGCTACCGCACATCGCCGCACCATCGCACAGGGCAGCTGGTCATGACCAGCAACGACTCGGATAAGCCGGACATCACGGTGGCGCTTGCAGCCGACATCGACGTCGGCTGCGAGCTGGCCTGGACGCCAACGCAGGCCGACTTCGGCAACATCATGCTCAATACATTGATCGGCGCCGACGTCACGCTCAGCAATGGTGGCACGAGCGCGTGCGGAATATCTGAGCTGGCCATCACCGCCGACAGCGATCCGGACTTCGCGCTGGCCGTCACCCAAGCACGCTCGTTTTCGCTAGCTCCAGCAACCAAGGTGACGATCCGTGTCCTGTTTACGGCCGCCGACAGCTCGCCCCCGCACAGCAAGGCTGGAACCCTGGTTTTCCAAACCGGCGACTCGCAAAACCCGCAAGGCCAGATCCCGCTCTCGGCCTACGTCAGCACGGTGTGTATCGAAGCCAGCCGCTGGGTATACACGGTCGACACCGCTGGCAGGTTCTCGCGCTTTGACCCGTCGACCCTGACCTTCACCGATATCGGAACGCTCCATTGCCCCGGCGAGATCAATACGCCCAACTCGATGGCGGTCGACCAAAACGCGGTCGCGTGGGTCAGCTACACGGACGGCAATCTTTTCAAGGTGGACACCAGCACCGCCAAGTGCGAGGCCACCGGCTTCGTTTCCGACCAGCATAACTTGCTGGAGTTCGGCATGGGCTTCGTCTTCGATCCATCCACCGGCAAGGACACGCTGTACATCGCTGGAGGCCCAGATAACAATAGCCCGCAATCGACACTGGCAACCATTGCCTTCCCGTCCCTGGTGGTCACGCCGATCGGACCGGTCGCCGCCGGCAATGCCGAGCTTACTGGCACCGGTGATAGCCAGCTCTGGGGCTTCGTTCCCGATGTTGCCAGCAGTAGCGGCAGGTCAACGCTGGTGCGGATTGATCCTGCCACCGGGAAGACCCTCGAGTCCTACACCTACCCGTCGCTAGTCTCGCCGACCTCCAACGCGGACTGGGCAGTGAAGTTCTGGGGCGGCTCGTTCTGGATCTTCTTCAACGGCTCCGTCTATCAGGTCTCACGCGATGATCCCGCCACCATCCATACCGTTCGCAGCGGCACCGGCCGCAACGTCGTGGGCGCAGGCGTCTCCACCTGCGCACCCCTGCAGTAGACCGCTGTAGATCTGATAGCCGCGTGCGTTAGACTTGCGAAACATGGCTGGAACATAGCCCATTCGGCGCGCCAGTGAAGATCGCCCCTTGAACGGTTGCGCTTCGAGCAGGCAGGACTTGAGCTTACCGCAGCCTACGAGCCGGTGAAGTTGTACAGCGCCAGGATCTCCGCGGCGGACAGAGCGCGGTTGTAGACGCGGAATTCGTCGACGATTCCGTCGAAAGCGGGGTCCGAGCTGAACTGCGACTTACCTATGAATGCGTAATCGATGGCGCCCAGGTCCGACGGACGCAAGGCGAGCGAAGTGTTGGAGTTGGCCTCGGCGCCATTGACGTAGAGCCTTCCCACGCCGCCAGACGTAAGCACCGCCGCCAGATGGATCCAAGTGCTGGTCGCGGGGCTGGGTGCGCTGAGCTGCTGTTCGCTGCCGTACCCATTCGTGGTGATGGAGACAAGCATGTTGCTGCCGTCGTTCTTGGGCACGATATTCAGGTACTTCGTGCCGGTCTGGGTGTTCTTGGCGATCTTCGCGTTGATGCCGACGTCGAGGACTCGTTGCCAGCTCTGCGAGGTCGTGACGTTCACCCACACGGCGATGGTGATATCAGTGGCATTGGCGAAGACGGCGGTGGGCACGCTGACGTAGCCGAGGCCAGCCTTGTGCATTGTCAACGCCTTGCCGACCTTCCCTGTCACGAACTCGTAGCCCGCACCGCCGGGCGCGCCCCCGTCGGGCAGAGTGCCGATGCTGAGCTTCCCGTCGTTCCCCTTGCCGGAGCTGTCCGGAAGCGTGGTGCCGGTCGCGCTCTCGAAGGTGTAGTACGCCACCAGCCCGGTGAGCAGCGGGCTCGCGTCGGGTTGGGTATCGGGTCCCGCGTCGGGTGTCTTCGCGCCGCCGGTTCCGCTCACGCCGCCGGTTGCAGTCGTTCCTCCGGTCGGAGTCGCGCCACCTGCACCGGTAGCCCCACCGTTCTTGGCTGTGCCGCCGGTGCCGCTCGCGCCTCCTGCCGTGGACATGCCCCCAGCGCCGGCGCCTCCGCCTGCGCCCCCGAGCGGTGTGTCCGCCGGAGCGTCCGTCGTGACTCCGCCCGATGCAACTGTGCCACCCTCGGCGCGCGCATCTGCGGCTGTGCCGCCACTGGCACCGACCCCCGCGCCACCGGCGCCGAGCCCCGTGGTCGTCGAGGCGCCAGCCCCTCCCCCAGTAGAGCTTGTGCCGGTGCTAGATCCCGCGGTGCCTCCTGCTGCGGAAATCGCACCGCTTGTGCCCCCGGTCGTTGTAGGCGGGTTGCCCGAGCAGCTGTTGTTTGCTGCGCAGGCAGCGAGCTCCTTGGGCTTGTCCAAGGAAACGCAAGCCACAACACCAATGCTGACGATGAACGCCAGCCACGCGCCAGATCGAGTCAAGACAGACTGTCCCACAACGAGTATTATTGCTCCTTGTTGGTGAGACTTGTTGCGCATTTTGAGCAGAAAATGGGGGCTGATGGCAAGACACTCAAAGACCGGCAGCTCAAGCGGCCAGCTTCCGCTCTGCCCAGCCGACTACGAAACTGCTGAATGCCCCGTCGCGGGCCAATCCTGCCGGATTGACTGTCCGAGCAACCTGTGCGGCTGCACCTGCCAAAGCCTCGGTGATAGGATGCTCTGGAGTTGCGTCCTGCTCTGAGGCGCTCCGCGGCCGTCGAATCGCGCGACCAGTGAGTCACTCTCCGGGCGCCGCACGAGGGCGGCTGGGCAAGCTCTGACCGACGCATGCCCGTTCGGAGGCGAGGACATGCCGGAAGGTGGCTCGTAGACGCTGACCCGAAACGTAGGTCGCGACTGGCGGGAAATCGAGTCGGCCAAACGACCGGCACGCGTGCTAGACAGCGGCGATGGATCGCCACCACATCAGGGCCCGCATCGAGGCGACCGGAATCGTGCCCATCATCCGCACCTCGTCGGCCGAGCGTGCGGCACGCGCCGCGCATGCAGTCCTCGCGTCAGGGATTGACGTCGTCGAGATCACGATGAACGTTCCCGATGCGATTTCGCTTCTCCGTCGCTTGCGCAGCGAGGTCGGCGCGAACGTCCTGCTTGGCGCCGGCACGGTTCTGGACGCTGCCACCGCTCGGGCATGTATCGACGCCGGTGCGCAGTTCATCGTTGCTCCCGGTCTCGATGTCGACACCGTCCAGGCTGCTCACGCACTGGACCGGCCCTGCATTCCGGGAGCTTTGACGCCGACCGAGGTCATCGCTGCTTGGCGTGCGGGGGCAGATCTCGTGAAGATCTTTCCATGTTCGGCGGTGGGCGGTGCGAGCTATTTGCGACAACTGCGCGGGCCGCTGCCCGATGTCAAGCTGCTTGCAACGGGTGGCGTGAGCTTGACGACTGCGGCCGACTACATCGAGGCAGGCGCTGCGGCGCTGGGCATCGGTGCGTCCGTGCTCAACATGGAGGCGCTGGATAGGGACGGCGCCTCTGCCGTCGCCGAGCGTTGCCGCCAGCTCATGGATCTTGTCGCGAAGGCGCGCCGGGTGCGGGCATAGCTGTGCATCGGTCGGTGAATCGGGAGCGAACACGCGCATGACGACCGCGGAGCATCCGAACGAGTATCCGACTGGGCCTGCGACCGAGCCACCGCGCCAGCACCCGAGCTTGCGCGCGAGCGCCTTTCGCGCCCGCTACGGCTCTTGGGCCGTCGTCGCGGGAGGCTCCGAGGGCATCGGCGCCGCCTTTGCCGAAGCCTTGGCCCGGCGCGGGTTGAGCCTGGTCTTGCTCGCGCGGCGGCCCGAGCCGCTGGCAGCGACCGCGCAGCGCCTGCGGGATGAGCACGGCGTGGAGGTCAGAACCCTCGCGCTCGATCTGGCCTCCGCCGCAGTCGCGGTCGAGGTCGCCGCAGCCACCGCCGAGCTCGACGTCGGCCTTTTGGTTTGCAGCGCGGCCGTCTCTCGGGTCGCGCCCTTCTTCGCGGTCCCGCTGGCCGAGAAAGAGCGCATGCTCGACGTCAACTGCCGCGCGCCGCTGGCTCTCGTGCACGCGCTCGGCGAGCGCATGCTGGCGCGGGGCAGGGGCGGCATCGTGCTGCTGTCCTCGCTGGCGGGGATCTACGGCGGCCCCTACGTCGCCACGTACGCCGCCAGCAAGGCGTTCCTGTGCTTGCTGGCGGAAAGCTTGGCCGAAGAAACGGCCGCGCACGGCGTGGACGTGCTCGCCTGCGTCGCCGGCCCGACGCGCACCCCGACCTACGCGCGCGAAGCCTCGGGGCGGTTTGCGCCCATGGAGCCCGCGACGGTCGCCGAGCAAACCCTCGCGGCCCTCGGACACAAGACGGTCGTGATTCCGGGCAGCTTCAACCGCCTGTCGAGCCGGCTTCTGCGCTTGCTTCCGCGCCGCTGGCTGGTCAAGCTGGTCGCAGCGCAGACGCGCAAGCTGCTGGTGCCGCCCCCCTGATCAATCCGAGCCCCAGGAACCCATGTCCAAATACGTCTTCGATCCCGATGTCGTGCATGCGTGTGCGATGGAGTGCCTCGGCAAGCCCAAGCCCGAGATGTTCGACGCCTTCGCCAAGGCCCTGGCCGTCCGCTATCCCGGCGTACTCGACCAGTCGCAGCCGTGGATCTACAGCATCGCCGGCGGCGCCATGATTCAGATGAAGGTCTACTTCGCCTCGCTCACCGAATACATCATGATCTGGGGCACGCCCATCGGATCCGAAGGGCATTCGGGCAGGCACTTCACCGGCTTCTGGGACACCGTGATCGACGGCGAGGCCTGGTACTTCGGCGAGGGCCAGTTCGAAAAATCCGTCTACAAGACCGGCGATCGCATCTACGTCGGCCCAGGCCAGGCGCGCGGCATGAACTTCACCAACGGGGTCTGGGCAGTCGAGTACGCGCGCGGCTTTCTGCCCTTGAGCATCCCGTTCGGCATCGCCGACGAGCTCTTGAGCTGTCTCGACCTGGTCACCGTGATTCAGACCCTCAGCCTCTACACCGACCTCATCTTCCAGCACCTCGGGCGGCGCCTTCGCCTCCTCCGCTGGGCCACCTCCATGGTCAGCGCCGTCGCGCGCTGGGTGACCAAGAAGCTCGCGCCCCCGCCCGAGACGGGCGAGATCCCGAAACAGAACATCCGCTGGCTGTGATGTGGAGTCTGACGTTGTGTCGACAAGCTTCGACGCGGGTCTCGACTGTCGTGGGTTGACGGCTGGAGAGGCTTCCACTAATTATCCGGCTATGGCTTCCGCTCCCGTGTCCCCGAGCTCGCCCATCGGTGCAGAAGAGCAACATCAGCAAGTCGCCAACCCTCCGACCGAGGCAGCGGGGCCCGCCGCGCCCCTGCCCGATGAACGACCCGCAGCGCAACCTGACGTGCTCCCACCGTCCAAGGTCACCGACGAATTCAACGTGCTTTGCTACACGCTGCTCAGCCTGTTCATCGTGAGCTTCGGTGTCTGGGCAATCTTCGCGTGGATGGACTATGGCAAGCGCTACGCGCCCCTCGCTGATGGCTGGTACGCCGGGGGCACGCGCACCATCGAGATCACGCTGGTTCGCGAGGATCGGCAGAACCTGGACTGCGCCTCCGACGTGGCGCTCGCAGGCCTGCATTGTGCGTACCGGGCCAACCAGCAGCCCTTCGAAGCGAACGAGGCGCCCGATCCGGTGCGACTTCGTCCCTACAATACCGCAGACAACGTGCTCTTTCTTGGCGCGGGCCTTTGGAGCTCAGCCGGCCTGGCCGGCCAACTTCCCTCCGAGCGCTTCACCGTTACCTGCAACTACCGTATGGTGAGCACGCTCAAGTCGGTTATGTTGCGCTGGGCGGCGAGCGGCGCGTTCTCTCCCGTCAAATCCGCCGTGCCCGCCGGGGTGCTTTCGGACTGCGTGATTCCGCGATGACCGCGGCCAAAATGGTTCGCGGGGTGTTAGACACCGTTCGCGCGGCTCGGCGGGACGCCGTGGATCGCTGGGGCGGCATGTCGCGAGCCCAACGTATGACCACGATGCTGCTCGCCTTCATGATAGTGGGCGGCACGATCTTGCGTATACAAGGGATTGGCTTTCCACCGCGCAACACCTTCGACGAGCAGTTCTACGGGCCGACTTCGCATCACTTCCTGCTCGGCGTGCCCGACATGCACGACTTCCATCCCCCGCTGGGCAAGCTGCTGGGCGCCATCGGGCTTCTGCTCTTCGGCTACAACTCCGTGGGCTGGCGGTTCATGTACTTATGTTTTGGCCTGCAAACCATGGTCATCGCCTTCTGGCTTGCGCGTGAGATCTTTGCCAGTCGGCGTGCAGGCTGGCTGGCGGCCGCCTTCGTGGCAGCGGACGGTTTCTTCATTTCCTATTCGCGCACCGCCTTGATCGACGGCATGCTCACCTGCTTCGTGCTGTGGAGCATTCTCGCCGTGGTCACTGCGCGCTCATGGCTCGGGGTGGCTGTCGCCGCCGCCTTCATTGGGGCCGCCACGTCGATCAAATGGAGTGCCGCGCAGGCCCTGGTGCCGGCGGCCCTGGCCGTGCTGCTGCTCCGCCGCGTGCCTTGGCAATCGATCTTTCTGTTCGCATTTGCGCCCTTGGCCCACTTCCTCATCTGGATGGTGGGATTGCGCGTGATGGGTCACGCCAGCACGCCCTCAGCCTTGTGGAGCGTTATTGTCACGGCGTTCACCAGCCTGCACGCCACTGGACAGTGGGACAATCCTTTGGCCTCGGCGTGGTACACGTGGCCGGCGCTCTACCATCCCATCGTCGTCAAGCTGTCGTCCTACGGAATTACCCAGCGCTATGCCTCCAGTGCTGGCAATCCTGCATTCTGGTTCCCTGCAAGTTTGCTGGTGATGGGGCTACCCTTGACCCGCGGCCTTGCGGCCTGGCAACCGCGCTGGCGGCGCACCTGGGCGTCCTCCTTCGACCCCACGTTCACCAAAGCGGTTCTGGTGCTTGCCGCGGGATGGGCGTCCCTGCTCATGTTGTTTGTCGTCTCAATGGGGAAGCACTCGTTTTTCTACCACTATCAGCCGTCCTACGGTTTCGCCATTGTCCTGCTGGCCGGGGTGGTCGCCAAGCTCGAGAAGCGCTGGCCGCGTGCGATTTTGGTCTTCGTCGCCCTGGCCGTCGCGATGGGCATCTACTTCACCCCGGTCTGGGGCGAGCTCCCGTTGACGCTAGCAGAAGCGAACCGCCGCTTGATATTTCTTCCCTGGCGTCCGTAGGCGAGCGCTGGGCCAACATCTTCATCGCGCAAGACCGTACGCGTGTCGGTCTGCGATCCCGCAGCATGTGCCTACCGATGTCGTTTGGTAGACCCGATCGGCTCGCCGTCGCCCCTTTATCACTTGAGAGGATATGAGATGCAGCCGTTTGCTACGCACGTGGGTCAAGCAGCGAGGGAAGAGAGTCTGAACCAGCCCCGCTTGGCCCCAAAGCTCCTGCGTTCGCGAGCCACGCTGCCCGCGGTTGACGATGCATGTCTAGCTGCCTATCAGCGAGAGCTCGACTACTTGCTGCGAGTGTTCGAGCATCTTGGCGTGGGCCCGACCGAGGTGGAGGATCTTGCCCAGGACGTTTTCTTGGTTTTGCGACGTAACTGGTGCGATTACGACTCCAACCGTCCGCTGAGGCCTTATCTCTTCGGCATCGCCTTCCGGGTTGCTTCGTCGCACCGACGTCGGAGGTGGCGAGAGGTGCCGTACCCCTTCGTCGATGCGCAAGATCACTCGCCATCCCCCGATCGCGAGATTGAGGCAAATCAGGCGAGGGCGCTCGTCCTCGGGGCCCTGCAGTGGATCCCATTGCCTCGACGGGCGGTGCTGGTCATGCACGATCTCGACCATGTGCCCATGCAGGAAGTAGCCGCGACGCTTTCCATTCCACTATTCACGGCGTATTCGCGGCTGCGCAAGGCGCGCCTTGAGCTTGGGACCGCTATTGCGCAAATGCAAAAAGAGCGGATCGTCCGATGACTATTTCAGGCAAACATCGTCAGTGCGGGTTACGGCACGTAGATCGATGGGATCTCGTCAGTTGGTCGCCGGGACCAGGCGTGCCACGAAGCCGCCATTGCCCCGAAGGGCGGGCGCCAGGGAATCGGCCGCGGTCACCGTGCGCGTGGTGACGTCGCTGAAGGTTCGGTCGCTGGTGCCGTCCGCGATCTGCGTTGCCGTGTACGAGCCGGAATCGAGAAAGGTAAGCGGCACGGTCAAGTTGCGTGTTTGGGAATCGCCCGCGATGCCGGCGACGTACCACACGCTTCCCTTGCGACGGGCCAGTACTACGAGCTGGCCAGGCGTGCCTTGCACGTAGCGGGTGTCGTCCCAGGTGGTGGGAACCTGCTGCAGGAATGTCTTGGGACCGGCGGGCAAGCCAGTGTAGGCGCTCACCTTGTCAGCGAAGTGCTGCCATCCCGACTCGAAAACGACCGACGTTGCAAGCTCGTGCGCGTAGGTGGTTACGTGGGCGTTGACCGAGTCCGAGAACGTCACCGGCGTGAAGTCCATGGACGCCATCATGTTGCGCGTGAACGGCAGAATGGTGTTTTGTTGCGGGACCCCGGCTGGGAAATCGGCGTCGTATTTGTAATTCTCAGCGCCGCGCACGGCTTCGGCGGTGATGAGATTGGGATAGGTGCGCTGCCATCCTCGCGGGATGGTGGAGCCATGAAAATTGACCATCAGATGGTTCGCGGCCGCGTCCTTCAAGATGTCTAAGTAGTATTGCATCGTCGTGGGCTTGTCGCTGATGAAGAAGTCGATCTTGACGCCCTTGACGCCCGCCTGACTGATGGTCTGGAATTCCGTCTTCCGCTTGCTCGGGTCATAGAGCCGATCGCGCGGACCATACTGGGTAATGGAGTTGTTCGGACCGCCACTGTTGTACCAAAGGATGAGCCCGACGTTTTTCGGATTGGCGTAGGTGAGCAGGGACTGATACGTCCCACCGGTCATGGTGTCCCAGCCGGCATCGATCAAGCTGTACTCCCAGGTCATGGTTTGCGCCAAATCGATGAACGGAGTGAGTTGACTGTAGTTGCTCGGGCTGGTGTCTGCCGACCACCACGACCAGGACACGCGCCCAGGTTTGATCCATGAGGTGTCGGCAATAACCGACGGCGACGCCAAATCAGTCGGCATGGTGGATTCCAAGATTGTTCCGGGCGTGGGCCCGACGACGACCGTGCGCCATGGGGTCGTCCAGGGCAGCGTGGATTGCGGATTCACGGCGCCGGTGGCGTTGGCCTCGTCTGCGGCAGGCATGGCGATGCCGTAAAGGTTGTTCGGCGCAGTGGCTGCCAAGTGTGCGGCGAAGTACGAACCGGTGACGTCGGTGTCGCCGACGAGCACCCAGAAGTTGCCCGGGGTCTGAAAGAGCGCCGGCAAGCACCATCCCGCTGTCCCGCTGGGCGCCTGCGTGCCCACGACAAGGTCGCTGCGCCAGGTGTTCTCGTAGGCCGGCGTGTACGTGCCCGCGACATCGTAGGGAAGCATCCAGGCGTGGCTACCCGACGGGATCTTGAAGCCCGTGCTCTCCCCGGTCACCGACTGCGCGGTTGCATTGGTCTCGGGGAACCTGTAGCGGAAGGCGAAACCGCCGTCGTAGGCACGCAGCACGAGCTCGACGCTGTTCTGCGCGCTGGCTCGGAAGGTCAAGACGCGCTCGTTGGCGGTGGCGTGGATGCTGCTCTTCTTGCCCGTGAGCATGGCGTACGTGTCGTCGATAGCAGTGACGGAACCCGCCGAATCAAAAGTCAGACCAGACACGAAGCCTGCATCGGCGCGCGTGATACCCAGGGCCGAGTCGTCGAGCACAGCGCTGTATGAGGAGGGTCCACCGGCCTCTACGCGATAATACAGCTTGACGCCTGCGGTATAGCCCGCCGCTGTGCCCTTGTCGATGAGCTGCACGGTTGCGCGAATGACGTTGCCGGGAGAGGCGATGGTCCACGCCGTAGCCGTGTCGGACGATCCACCAGCGCCACCAGCGCCACCAGCACCGCCGTTTCCGCCCGATCCTGCCGCTCCTCCCGATCCTCCCGATCCTGCCGAACCGGCTGCTCCGTTTGTGCCTCCCGAGCCGGAGCCGCTTCCTCCGGTCGCGCTTCCACCTGACGACGCGGTAGTTCCAGCCGTCCCGCCGGATCCCACGCCGCTCGCTCCGCCCAGCGAACCGCTCCCACCTCCACCGCCGCCTCCGCCTGAGCCAATTCCACTGCCGCCTCCGCCTGAGCCAATTCCACCACCGCCGGAGGCTGACGTACCCCCTACACCACCGCTCCCGGTCGAGGATCCGATAGTCGAACCACCGCTTGCGGTCGAGCCGCCGAGGTGGGTGGAGTTGCCACCACTTGCGCCCCCGCCCTTGCCTCCACTCGCGTCGGCATCGGAGCTACCGTGCGCGCAAGCAAGAAGACCGCTGAGGACAAGAGCCGTGGCCAGCGATGACCGTCCCAGGTTGGGCCATTGTTCGTATGGGTTCATGGTTGCTTGTGAGCCAGCGGAATTATGCACGGAAACAGGTCGCTAGGGGGCCACATCGATTCGATGATCACCTCGTCCAGCTGGTGCGACGGAAAAGGGGTCTCCCAAAGCCACCAGATCGCGACGACGCCGGTCCCGACCTTTGCGGCGACACTCGCTCTGAGCCGATTCTCCCGCGCTACTGCAGGCCGAACTGGTTGATGACCAGATCCGAGATCACGTCGCTCGTGCCGTTGATGAAGTTGCCCCAAATGCCTGTAATCTGAGAAGCACCACTGATTCCTAGATCGCTCCAAGTCACGGTGACGGCAGTCGCAGTCGTGCCCACGCTGATCGTCTTCACGCCCTTGCTCCCGTCGGCAAGGGTGACACCGACTTGGATTGATTGGACGGCGCCCGACGGACTGGCAAGCGAAATCACCAAGCCAGAATATGCGGAGAGGTCGAACACAGTGCAGTCCGTGTTCGAATTGGAGGTGTTGTTGTGCACGTATCCCATGAGTGTGATACCGAACCCGGCGGCGTTGGATCCAACCTGATCCGCGACGCCGACGTTACCGGCCAACGTCCAGCTCCCGCTGCCGCACACCGACCTCACGGTGCTGGTTCCATTGCCGTAGGCCCAGGCCGTCGTATTCATCTCGCCGTCGCCCCACTTGCCGTACCCGCAGGCGGAGCTGTCGGAGAAATCGTTTATCGTCGCGCTTGCCGGCTTGCAAACCACTGCTGCGCTGGAGTTGCTTCCGCCCGTACCGGAAGATCCGCCCGTGGCTGCGCCCCCGGTCCCTGTCGCGCCCCCGTCGCCCGACGATCCGCCCGTGGCCGCGCCCCCGGTCCCTGTCGCGCCCCCGTCGCCCGACGATCCGCCCGTGGCTGCGCCCCCGGTCCCTGTCGCGCCCCCGTCGCCCGACGATCCGCCCGTGGCCGCGCCCCCGGTCCCTGTCGCGCCCCCGTCGCCCGACGATCCGCCCGTGGCTGCGCCCCCGGTCCCTGTCGCGCCCCCGTCGCCCGACGATCCGCCCGTGGCCGCGCCCCCGGTCCCTGTCGCGCCCCCGTCGCCCGACGATCCGCCCGTGGCTGCGCCCCCGGTCCCTGTCGCGCCCCCGTCGCCCGACGATCCGCC
>OBLT010000339.1_pt1 | contig 31744 bp, 28 predicted proteins | sample 1518721 | NCBI WGS metagenome assembly OBLT01 (sample SAMEA3539307, study PRJEB22396) | soil metagenome | biome: tundra; feature: field; material: soil | place: USA | collected 2010-05 | depth 0.15 m | reverse complement strand
GGGACGCACTGGCCGGGGACGCACTGGCCGGGGCGGTCGGCGCGCTGCGGCAGGGACAGGTACTCGCGGTCAAGGGCCTCGGCGGCTACCACCTGGCCGTGGACGCGGGCAGCCAGGATGCCGCCGCGCGGCTACGGGCCCGCAAGCACCGCGAGGACAAGCCGTTCGCGGTGATGGTCGCGGACGTGGCGGCCGCCCGGGAACTGTGCCAGGTGGACGAGGTCGCGGCGGGCCTGCTGACCAGCACCAGGCGGCCCGTGGTGCTGCTCCCCCGGCGGCCGGGCGCGCCGGTCGCCGACGCGATCGCGCCGGGCAACCGGCAACTCGGCATCATGCTGCCCTACACCCCGCTGCACCACCTGCTGCTGCGTGACTTCGGCGGCCCCATCGTGCTAACCAGCGGCAACATATCTGACGAGCCGATTGCCTACCAGGACGCGGATGCGCTGCACCGGCTGGACGGCATCGCGGACGCGTTCCTCACCCACGACCGGCCCATCCACATGCGGGCCGATGACTCGGTGGTCCGGTCGCTGCGCGGCCGGGAGATGCTGCTGCGCCGCTCGCGTGGCTACGCGCCCGAGCCGCTTACCCTGCGCGGGAGATTCCGGCGGCCGGTGCTGGGCTGCGGGGCCGAACTGAAGAGCACCTTCTGCCTGGGCACGGAGAACCGGGCCATCCTCTCCCAGCACATCGGGGACCTGGAGAACTACGAGACCCTGCGGTCTTTCACCGAGGGCATCGAGCACTTCCGGCGGCTGTTCGACATCACGCCGGAGGTCGTTGCGTACGATCTGCACCCGGAGTACCTGTCCACCAAGTACGCCCTCGAACTGGATGATGTCGAACTCGTCGGCGTGCAGCATCACCACGCGCACATCGCGTCGTGCCTGGCCGACAACGACGAGGACGGCCCGGTCATCGGGGTCGCGTTCGACGGGACCGGCTTCGGGACGGACGGCACCCTCTGGGGCGGTGAGTTCCTGCTCGCCGACTTGGCGGACTTCGAGCGGGCCGGGCACCTCGCGGGGGTGCCGATGCCCGGCGGAGCCGCCGCGATCAGGCAGCCCTGGCGGATGGCGGCGGCGTACCTGGATGCCGCCTACCCGAACGGGCTGCCCGACGCCCTGGCGGTCGCCGCGCGGAACCCGCGGGCCTGGCCGGACGTGCTCGCCATGGCCCGCCGGGGGGTCAACGCGCCGGTCACGTCCAGCGCTGGGCGGCTGTTCGACGCGGTCGCGGCGCTGCTCGGGGTGCGGGATGCCATCAACTACGAGGGCCAGGCAGCGGTGGAACTGGAGCAACTGGCCGATCCGGCCGAGCGGGCCGAATACCCGGCCGCGATCAGCGAGGGGAGCCCGCTGCTGGTGGCCGGGGCGGACCTGGTCCGCGCCGCCGCCGAGGACCTGCTCGCCGGGGTCCCGCCGGAGGTCATCGCCGCCCGGCTGCACAACGGCGTGGCGGCCATGATCTCCCGCGCCTGCCTGCTCCTGCGGGAGCGCTCCGGCCTGGGCACCGTCGCCCTGTCCGGCGGGGTATTCCAGAACCTCTTGCTACTCAACGGAACAGTGCAGTTGCTGGAGCACGACGGGTTCCGGGTACACACACACACGCGGGTGCCACCCAACGACGGCGGGATCAGCCTCGGCCAGGCAGCGGTGGCAGCCGCGCGCGACCGCAAGTCCGGGAAGTCCTCCAGCCAGCCCGCCCGTTGACCCCGCCCAGGCTGGTCCCAGCGCAAGCGCGCCGAACAGGCTGGGATAGACGGGGCGGCGCTCAGGGCAGCCGCCATACCGTGCTCCGCTTCACATCCGCGTCTTCTAGCACCGGGGAGACGGGCACGTCGTAGCTGGCGACCGCCTCGAAGCGATCGCGCGGCAAGTAGGCCCGGCCCGGGTCACCGACGAGCACGACAGCGCCGGATGCGCGGGCGCGCTCCAGGAACGGCAGCAGGCGCTCGGCCATCAGCCGCTCGTAGAACCCGTCGCCCGCCACCACCAGGTCGTTCCCGGCGGCCTCGCCGCCCAGAACGTCGCCCAGGGTGGCTTCGAGCGTGACGCTATTCGCCGCGGAATTGAGCTCGATAGCGGTGCAGGCGAGCGGGTCGGTCTCGCTGGGGGTGACGGCAGCCGCACCGGCCTTCGCCGCGGCGATGGCCACCAGGCCGGAGCCGGCCGCCAGGTCGAGGACTGTCCGGCCTGCTGTGCACTCGGGATGATCGAGCAGGTAGCGCGCGAGCACCTGGCCGCCGGCCCACGGGAATGCCCAGAAAGGCGGGGGCAATCCCGCCTGGCCGGTGTCCTGCTCGGTCCGCTCCCACAGAGCGATCGGTTCCGGGGCCAGGTGCAGCGTGATCTCCGGCACCAGCGGCGGTGTCATGAGGCAGGTGTTCGCCAGGACGAACGCGGCCGGTGTCACCGCTGCAACCTTAGTGGCTATGACAGCACCATGATCTCTTTCGGCTGGCCGCAGGCCGTAACGTCGAAGGCTCTCGTCCTCGTTCACGAACGCTCCTCGCCGAGAGCGGCGCGTCATCGGGCTGGTCCTTATCGCGATCACCATCGCGAGATCCGGGATGCCGCCCTGCAGGACCGGCATCGCGCTTGCCGTCCACTCCGCGTCTAATGCGCCGTTAGGCTGGCCTTTCGGCCTGCAACTGCCGGACCACCTCCAGCGCGTCGTTGACGTGCTGGCCGATGTTGGTCATTGAGTTGAAGACGTGCCGGACCGTGCCCTGGCGGTCGATCACGTACGTGACCCGGCCGGGCAGCAAACCGAGCACCGCCGGAACCCCGTAGCTTTTGCGGACCTGGCCGCCCTGGTCGCTAAGCAGCGTGAATGGCAGCTTGTGCTTGCCGGCGAAGGCGGCGTGCTTGCCGACTGAGTCGGAGCTGATCCCGATCACCTCGGCGCCGGCGTCGGTGAAGACCTCGTGGCTGTCGCGGAAGGCGCACGCCTCGGCGGTGCAGCCGCGGGTGTCGTCTTTGGGGTAGAAGTACAGGACAACAACCCCTTCGCCGAGCTGGTCCTGCAGCCGGACCGGTTCGCCGGACTGCGACGGGAGGGTGAAGTCGGGGGCCTTGTCGCCGACCTGAATGCCGTGTGCCATGCTCTGCCTGCCTCCTTGTGTTCCCGCCGGGGATCGCGGGTGCGTCTTTGCACTTTCCGCGCTTCTTGAACCGGGGGAAGCCGGGCCGCTTGCCCTTGCGGTCACCCTTCCTGGACTTGATGAAGTCCCGGAGTGCCCGGTCAAGGTCCCGGAACGCTTCCTGGTAGGCACATTTGGAGTTCTCGCCCCACCACGCCAGCGCCGGGTCAGCCTTCTTCCCGGCGTTCCACAGCTTGTGCAGGTCAATGCCCGAGTACCACTTGCCCTCAGCCTCGTAACGCTCCTTGCATTTCGAGAGGCCCCAATTCCACGCGAACCGGGCCGCCCCAGCGTGGGAGCGGAGCATGCGCTCTTGCGCCGGGGCCGGCTCCAGGGCGAACCGGTACGCCTGATGAACTTTCATGCCAAGCCGTCCTGGCTGAGCGTGGCCACCGCCCGGGCAGCCCGGTCCGCCGCAGCGCGGCGGCCGTACAGCCGGGCGCACAGCGATGCCAGGATCTCGGTCACGTCCCGCACAAGGTCGTCGTCCACCTCGGCCGGGTCCACTACCAGCAGCCTGCGTCCCTGCGCCGACAATGCAGCTTCCACATACTCGGCACCGAACCGGGCGAAGCGATCCCGGTGCTCAACCACGATCACGGTCACGGACTCGTCGCGCAGCAGTGCGAGGAACTTGCCGCGCTTGCCGTTCAGTGCTGAGCCGGCCTCTGTCACGACGCGGCCGACAGGAAGTCCTTCCGCCGCCGCCCACGCAGTCACCCGTGCGACCTGCCGGTCAAGGTCAGCCTTCTGATCCGCAGACGAAACGCGGGCATACACAGCGGTGACCCCAGCAGGAACCGGAGCCAGCGCGGGTTCCACCAGGATCAGGCGCCCAGCCCGGCGGGCCGGTACCGGCAAAGTGCCGTTGCGGAACCACCGGTACGCGGTCACAGGATGGACACCCTGATGCAGTGCCCACTCTTTCAAGTTCACTCCCGCATTCTACCGCATACTCAAGATACGGCAGTTGGCCACCCTCCGCGCGAATTTCCCACTCGGCGTGATGCCGGCCACCCGGCGGCCATGAAGCGTTTACCTGCCTTCCCTACCGTCCCCGGCATGGACCAATCGGGCATGGGTGAATCGGGTCGTTCGGCTGCTGGTGATCATGGCGGGTTCTCCCGGCGAAGCTTCCTTACCGGGGTGCTGGGATTCGGCGCGGCGGTGGGGTTGGCCGGGGTGACCGAAGGTCCCTTGTGGCACCAGGATGCGTTCGCGGCCACCGCTCCCCCACCGGGGCCGCCGACCGCGACTTTGCCGTTGCCGACCACGACGGCGCCCGAGCAACTACTCCTGACGTGGGGCGCCGACCCGGCCACGTCGGTCACGGTGTCGTGGTCCGCTCCGGGCACGGTGGCCCAGCCGGCGCCGATGCTGGCCTACTCGACCTCGCCCATCACGGCCACCCACCGGGGCCGGGTGGTGCACCTGCCCGAGCCGAAGCCGCTCGACGTGACGCAGCGCTACCCGCAGGCGGCCTCGGTTAGCTTCACCGACGGGCTCAACGCTCAGACGACGTACTTCTACCACGTGCAGCTGACCGATCTGCGGCCTGGCACCCGGTATTACTACCAGGTGAGCGACGGGGCGGCGACGCCGTCGACGGCCGGGGCGTCGTTCGAGACGGCGCCGTCTGGCCGCGCCAAGTTCCGCTTCTCGAGCTATGGCGACCTCTCGACCCCCTCGTGGGACCTCAACGCCTCGGGGAACATCTGGCACGAGTCGTGCGACAACGCGTACTACGCGGTGAGCGCCATCGAGAATCCAGGTGACGGCGGCGGCGCTCCGCTGTTTCATCTCCTCAACGGCGACCTCTGCTACGCCAACCTGGATATTGAGAACGCCCCGGGGGTGTGGCGGGACTTCGGCGTCAACGTGGCCCGCTCGGCGGCGAACCGGCCGTGGATGCCGGCCCTCGGCAACCACGAAACCGAATTCGGCGTGTGTAACCACGCCGGAGTCGCCGGGGACGCGCCCGGCGGGATCTCGGCGCAGGGAGCGGCCGGCAACTACTGGAATGGCCCGTACGGCTACGGTCACTACCTGAGCCGCTTCCTCCTGCCCGACAACGGCGTGACCAACTGGGACGGCAATCACCTGCGCGGCAATTTCTACAGCTTCCAGGTCGGCACCGTGAAGTTCATTTCCCTGGACGCCGACGACGTCATTTACCAGGACGGCGGCTCCGCCTACCTCAACAGCACCCCCAGCGCCGCACCCGAGACCACCTCATCGGGGGCGCAGATCGTCAACGGCACCGTCACCTACAACCACGGGTACACCGGTGACCTCTCGATCGTTGCGGCCGGCAATGCCGCGGTGCCGGACCGCAGCCACGGAACCCCCAATCTGCAGACACCGTGGCTGGAGCGGACGCTGGCCGAGGGCCGCCGGGATCCGGCCGTGGACATGATCGTGGTGTTCATGCACCAGTGCGCCATGTCGACCTCGGTTCCCGGCAACGGGTCCGACCTCGGCATCCGCCGGGCCTGGCTGCCGTTGTTCGATCGCTACGAGGTCGATCTGGTCCTCTCCGGCCACGAGCACGACTACGAGCGCACCTTCCCGGTCCGCGGCTACGACGCCGGTGCCCACGGCACGGTGGTGTCCCCCAACCCCGACCAGACCGCCGGGGAGGCGATCGACGCCCGCCGGCCGACCGCCGTGACGACAGAGCCCGGTGCGGTCAACGGCATCCCGGCATGGAACACGGCCCAGGGAACCGTATTCCTGGTTCTCGGCGGTGGCGGGACCAACGGCCCGTCCAACGTCTACGGGTCCGATACGGCGGACGGCCTGCCCCGGGCCAAGGTCATCACCGAGCGCAACGCCATCACCGGCTCGCTGGCCACCGGCTTCCACCGCAACAGCGCCGACTCGGTCGAGGACGCGCCCTGGTCGGCGGCCACCAACGCCGGTGACGCCTACGGGTACGCCATCTTCGACGTCGACCCTGGGGAGCGCCGGGGCGGGACGACCATCACCATGCAGTACTTCGCCATCCCGGCGGTGAGCAACGAGGCTGGCTCCGCCCACGACGGCACGACCACGCTGCCGACAACACCGTTCGAGACGCTCGTCTTCGGCCGTGGAGTCTCCCACAAGCCGGGCGCGCCCTATCGCATCGACGAGAGAGCACTCGAAGGGAGCCGAGCCAGCTGACGGCTCGAGCATCCGCCAGTCGCGGCCAGGTCCGCTGCCTGGCGGCCGGCGGAACCGAGCCACTCGGTGATCACCCTCGCGCTTTCATCCGCCGCTTCCAGCTGAGGCACGTGCCCCACGCCTGGCAGCACCACGAGCGACCAGGACGGGTTGACGCGCGTCACCGCGCGAGCAGCCGCGACGGGTACCACCCGGTCACGTTCGCCGTGCAGCAGCAAGACCGGGCAGGTGATTGAGCGGATCCCGCGCCGGTACGCCTTGCCGTGGAAGTAGCCAAGGGTCGCGATGACTGAACGCGTGGCCGCGGCGACGTCCCTGCGGCCATCGGTGAAGGCAGCGCGCCGGCGCACCAACTCGACATGCTGCGCGACGACTTCGGCGGGCACGCGCGAGTCGTCCTCGCAGCACAGCGACATATTGCTAGCGACGAGCGCCTCCGGGGACACCCGGCGGTGGCGGCCCAGTATCACCCGGCCCACGCCTGGAGCGGCGTTGAGGACGAACCTCGCGGCGACCAACGAGCCCGTCTGGGCGGACACCAACGGCAGGGCCGGATCCACCAGTATCAGGCCGGCCACGGCATCGGGGGCGGCGCCCGCCTCGAGGAGCGAGATCATTCCGCCCATCGAGTTACCCATGAGGATCACGGGACTTGCGGACACGGATTCGATGAAACGGTGCAGCAGCAGCCGGTTCGCCGCCACGCCGGTGCCACGTCCCGCCGACTGGGTAAGGCCGTGCCCGGCCAGGTCGGGGGCAAGCATCCGGTAGCGGTGGGTCAGCAGCGGCGCGATCGCTGCCCAGTTCACCGACGAGCCGCCCAGCCCGTGCACGCATACGATCACCGGTCCGTCTGCCGGGCCGCCGAAGTCGAGGTAGTGGACGGGGCCGTCGAGGTCTATCCAATCCGACTGCCCACTAGACTCTGGCACTGGCCAGTCGGCGGAAAGTTCGTGTAGACCATCAGACGTGGGCACAACACCCAAGCCTCAGTGCCCAAACAGCGCATGTCAAGCGGCTGAACGTGATGTGGCAAGAGATGGAAGTGCCGACTTCGGCGGCCATGTGGCATCTGGCAAGAATCCGTGACTTGAAGTAACAGTTACTTTTGAGTAGCGTCGCCGCGGCCGGCATCCGCTCAGCAGGCCGGGCCGAAGCGCCGTAACGAAGGAGGGCAGATGGCAGGGTCGGGCGAAGGAGCCGACGACGGGGCAGCGCTTCCTGCCCATGTCCGGGTGGCCATCATCGGCGCCGGGTTCGGCGGCCTCGGCACGGGGATCCGGCTGCGGAAGGCGGGCCTGACCGATTTCGTCATCCTGGAACGGGCCGCCTCGGTCGGCGGCACCTGGCGGGACAACACCTACCCGGGCTGCGCCTGTGACGTCCCGTCCCACCTCTACTCGTTCTCATTCGCGCCGAACCCGGCCTGGTCGCGCAGCTTCTCCCGGCAGCCTGAGATCTGGCAGTACCTCGACGACGTCAGCGAGCGCTACGCGCTGGGCAGCCATATCCGGTTCGCGGCAGAGGTCACCCAGGCCGACTGGGATGCCCATGCGGCCCGCTGGATGCTGCGGACCTCCCGCGGCGACCTAGCCGCCGACGTGCTCATCTCGGCCGCCGGGCCACTCTCCGAGCCGTCGCTACCCGACGTCCCGGGGCTGGCCAGCTTCCCCGGCGAGGTTTTCCACTCGGCACGCTGGAACCACGGCTGCGACCTCACCGGCAAGCGCGTCGCGGTGGTGGGCACGGGGGCGTCCGCGATCCAGATCGTGCCCCAGATCCAGCCCAGCCTGCGCCGCCTGGTGCTGTTCCAGCGCACCCCGGCATGGGTGCTGCCACGCCGGGACCGAAGGATCAGCGGCGCGGAGAAGTGGCTCTACCGGAACGTTCCGCTGGCCCAGCGGATCGCCCGGCTGGGCATTTACGCCAGCCGCGAGTCGGTGGTCGGGGCGTTCGTCAAACGTCCCGCGCAGCTCAGAGCCGCCCAGCGGATCGCGCTGCGGCACCTGGCGAAGTCCGTCACGGACCCCGCGCTACGCGCGACGCTGACCCCGGAATACGTCATGGGCTGCAAGCGGATCCTGCTGTCCAACGACTTCTATCCTGCGCTGACCGCGCCGAACGCCGAAGTCGTCGCCGCGGGCCTGGCCAAGGTGGACGGCAGCACCGTGACCGCGCAGGACGGCAGCACCCGGGAGGTCGACGCGATCATCTTCGCCACTGGTTTCCGCGCCACCGACGTACCGATCGCCAATCGCGTCCGCGGAACGAACGGCGGCACCCTGGCCGAGGCCTGGGGCGGCGACATGCGCGCGCTGCGCGGCACGACCATCGCCGGATTCCCCAACCTGTGCCTGGTGATCGGGCCCAATACGGGCCTTGGCCACAATTCGATGATTCACGTCATCGAATCCCAGCTCGACTACATCCTCGACTACCTCAAGACCCTCGACCGGCTGGGCCTTGCGGCCCTCGATGCCCGGCCCGACGCGCAGCAGCGGTGGTGCGCCGGCATTGAGCGGCGCATGGCGTCCACGGTCTGGTCCACCGGGGGCTGCGTCAGCTGGTATCAGAACGCCGCTGGCCGGAACCCGACCATCTGGCCCGGCTCCACACTGCGGTTCCGGCACGCCACCCGCCGCGTCGACCTGGCGGAATACACCGTCATCCCGGCCGAGGCGCTGTCTTGAACCCGGTTCATCAACGCCGCTACACGCCACCAGCGGCCGCCAGCCGCATGTGGGTGACCTCCCGCGACGGTGTCCAGTTGAACGTGGAGATGCACGGCCCGCAGGACACCCGGGAGCCCACCGTGGTCCTCATCCACGGCAACACCTGCTCGATCCCGTTCTGGGCACCGGTGATCCGCGCGCTGCGCGGCGACCTGCGCATCGTCGTGTACGACCAGCGCGGTCACGGCGGCAGCGACGCCCCCGGCCGCAGCGGCTACAGCGCCGGCGCACTCGCCGACGACCTGGCGGCCGTGCTGGAGCAGACGCTGCCGGCGGGCGGGAAGGCGGTGCTCGCCGGGCACAGCATGGGCGGGACGGCCATCATGGCCGCGGCGTCGCGGAACGACGTGATCAGCCGGGTCAGCGGGGCGCTGCTGGCCTCCACGGCCTGTGCCGACCTGATCACCGAAGCGCTCATCGTCCCGTTCGGCGGCATGGTGCCGCCCTTCGCGGCCGCGGCTCAGCACTGGCTACTGACATCGGCGGCTCCGCTGGAGCCATTCTTCCCCCTCAGCAGGGCAGTGCTGAGTTACCTGACCCTTGGCCCCGACGCGTCCGCGGAAGTCGCCGCCGTGAACGCGGCCATCATCCAGGCGTGCGACCGGCGGACGCGCGCTGCCTGGGGTCAGGTTCTGGCCACCCTCGACGTGACGGATGGAGTGCGCCACCTCGACGTGCCCACACATGTCCTGGTGGGATCGGCCGACCGGCTCACGCCACCGGCTCACGCGAGCCGGATCGCCGGGTTGCTGCCCCGCTGCGAGGGGCTGACGGAGCTGCCCCGGATCGGCCATATGACCCCGCTTGAGGCGCCCGAGGTGGTGGCGGAGCTGATCCGGAAGCTGGCCGCGGAACGCGGTCGGGTGGGCCGGCCCGCGAGCTTAGTCCGCCGATCACGCGACCTGTGGCTGGCCATCGCCTCGGCCCGTGAGCGCAGCCGCCGAGGTGCGCAGTGAGGTTTCGAGCACCGCCGTGCGGCGCCGCGGGTCCATCAGGTTCACTCCCATGGCGGCCAGGTCTTCGGGTCCCGGCGTGAGCACGGTGACCCGGATGCCGAGGCTGCGGAGCGCCTGGGCGTCGTTGATCGCGCAGGGCAGCCGTTCCTGCAGGGCCGGCAGCGCACCCGTCATCCAGGCCGCGCCGAGCACGCCGCCCGCGCCCAGCACGAGCCCTATCCGCGGACCGGGACCCCGGGGCGTCCGCTCAGGACCCATGTTCCGCGGGCTGCGCGCCCTCTGCATGGGCCCCGAGCTCGGCCAGGCCATGGCCGATGCCCCTGACCAGGACACGGAGATCGGGCACGGCGTCGTAGTCAGCGGTGATACCGAAGAAGAAACGATCCAGGTAGGAGATGATCGCCACCCCGATCCGCAGGTTGTTGCCGATGGGCACGTAGGGATACATCTTTACCATCCGGCGGCCGAGCAGGAACAGCGGGAACCGCGGCCCCGGCACGTTGGTGGTCACTGTCTGGACCAGCGGCTGCGGGATCATGAATGCGGCCCGCGAACCGAGCGCGAGCAACGTTGGCGCGGCGAAGCCCAGCATCCCGGTGAGGATCTCGGCGCCGACCGCCTGGCGAGTGCGCTTGAGGTCGTCCATCTGCTCGCGCAGCAGCGCCAGCCGCCGCAGCGGATCCGGCTCGCCCACGGGAAGGTTGGCCAGAACCGCCGATATGCGGTTGGCAATCACCCCCTGCTGGTCCTGGGTCCGGACCGAGACTGGCACGAGGGAGCGGACAACTAGCCCGTCGGTGAGCTCGCCGCGTGCCTCCAGCAGATCACGAAAGCCGCGTGTGATCGCCGCGAGCAGCACGTCGTTGACCGTCCCGCCCAGGGCGCTGCGGATCTCCTTCACCTCGCTGAGGCTGGCCGTGGTCCAGGCCCACCGCCGATGCGGGCCGATCGGGCCGTTCAGCGAGCTCGCCGAGGGCGCGGTAAGCCGCCGGGCGCTGCCGGTCAGGCCACGACTGAAACCCAGCACTTCATCCCGGGGCGGCAACGGCAGGCGCCGGAAACCGGCCACGGCGGACAGTTGCCTGAGCGACCAGGTGACAGCGTCGAGCATGCCCTCTGTCACCAGGTCCGTCACGGACGGGCCCGGCCCGGGATCCCACGTGGCGGCCGCGGGCCGCTCGACGTCGGGCCCCAGGTCGAATACAGCCGCCATCAGATCGTTGCCGCCGATGCCGTCCACCATGCAGTGGTGCACCTTCGAGATGAGCGCCCAGCGGCCGCCCTTGAGCCCCTCCAGGAGCCACGCTTCCCAGAGCGGCCTGGCGCGGTCAAGCCGCTGCGCGAAAATCCGCGCCGCCAGCTTGCGCAGCTGGCCAGCGCCGCCCGGCGCTGGGACGGCGGCATGCCGCACGTGATAGCCGATCTCGAAGTGCGGGTCGTCGGCCCAGACCGGGCGAAAGATCTGCAGCGGGGTGGTCCGCACGACCTGGCGGTACCGCGGCACGAGCGGAAGTTTCGCGGCGATCAGCCCGACGAGGTCCTCATAGGCCGGAGCCGGGCCCTCGAACACCGCGACCGAGCCGATGTGCATCGGGACGTTCTTGTGCTCGACGAAGAAGAATCCCGTGTCCAGCGTGCTCATCCGCTCCATTGCTCAGCTTCCGTCCTCGGCCGTGAGTGGCCGGTGCCGTCACCAGCCGTTCACCCGCCAGTAACACCAGCATGCGCCAAACCCCCGGCCCGGGATATAGGCGGTCCTGCCCAGCCGGGCGGGACCTTCGCCACCAGCTCACAGCGGCGGCATCGGCCAGGCGCTGACCGGCTGGCCGCTCTGGCCGACGCCGGGCGCCGGCCCCGGAGCTGCCGCTTCCGCCGCGCGGCGGCCGGCTGAGCCAAGCCAGTCGGAGATCACCTGCGCGCTCTCCGGCGGTGCTTCCAGCTGAGGCACGTGGCCCACCCCGGGGAGCACGACCAGCGACCAGGACGGGTTGGCGCGCGCCGCCGCGCGGGCGACACCAACCGGCACCAGCCGGTCGCGGTCACCGTGCAGCAGCAGTACCGGGCAGGTGACCGAGCGGATCCCCCGCCGGTATGCCCCGCCGCGGAGGTAGCCGGCGGTGGCGATCACTGACCGCGTGGCAGCGGCGAAGTCCTCGTCGGCGCTGGTAAAGGCCGCGCGCTGGCGCGTCACGTCGACATGCTGGGCTATGACGTCCGCGGGCACGCGCGAGGAGTCCACGCAGCACAGCGACAAGGTGCTGGCCACGAGCGCCTCCGGGGAGAGGCGACGGCGGCGGTCCCGCATCATCCGGCCGAGGACCGGCGTGGAGAACAGGGCGAACATCGCGATGACGAGGGGATCCGGCCGGGCGGGAACGGCGGGCAGCGCCGGATCGACCAGTATCAGCCCGGCCACGCCGCCGGGAGCAGCGCTCGCTTCGAGCAGCGAGATCATTCCGCCCATCGAATTGCCCATGAGGATCACGGGACTGGCGGACACAGATTCGATGAAACGGTGCAGCAGCACCCGGTTCGCCGCAACGTCGGTGCGGCGCCTGGCCGACCGGGTAAGTCCGTGTCCGGCCAGGTCCGGGGCGAGCACGCGGTAGCGGTCAGTCAGCAGCGGTGCGACGGCCGCCCAGTTCACCGCCGAGCCGCCCAGCCCGTGCACGCACACGATCAGCGGGCCGTCTGCCGGGCCACCGAAGTCGAGGTAGCGGACCGGGCCGTCAAGGTCGATCCACTGCGAGCGGCCGCCCGTCTGCACGGTGGATGTCACTGGGCGGCCACCGCCTGGACGCCGGCGATGAACAGGTCGATCCCGAATCGGTAGTGGAAATCCGGGTCGTGCGCTGTCATCGCGGTAGCCCCGGCCACCAGGCACGGGTAGCGATCCGGAGGCAGCACAGCCAGGTGAGCCCGGCCGCTGCGGATCTTCTCGGCCCGCTCGGCCTCGGTCAGCCCCGGGTCGAATCCCGGCTCGCTCATGACGAGCGTGAGCCCGGTCCACAGTGTGTTGAGGGCCACCTCACCTGCGTGTTTGAGATCGAATCCGCCACTGCGGAGCACCTCCAGAGTGACCTCGGTGGCCTTCAGCGCTGACTCGCTCTGCTTTTCACCGGCCACCAGCAACTGGGACGCGCACGGGTGCGAACGCAGCACCCGCACCAGGGAGTCCAGCAGGCCGCGCAGTTGCTCCGGCCATCCGGCGGTGGGATCGATGTCGGTGTCGATCTCGCTCCAGATCCGCTCGGCCAGCCCGGCCAGCATTTCTTCCTTGTTGCGGAAATGCCAGTACAGCGCCATCGGCGTGACGCCGAGCTGCTGAGCGAGCCGCCGGTAGGTCAGCGCCTCAAGGCCCTCGGCGTCGCCGAGGGCAAGCGCCTGCTCGACCACGGCGGCCTTGCTGAGCCTGGCCCGCTCCGCTGCGTCTCGTGCCTGAGTTGATGCCATCACTTGACAACTATACGCCGTACAAGGCAACCTGTCCTCATACATGTACGACGTATAGGAACATTGTACAAGAGCAACGTACAGGAACGACGTACAGGAACCGCTGCCCGACTGGGGCGGCGGCCACCCGGGAGGAGAGGGCTCGTGCCCAGACGCTGGTGGACGCTGGTGGCGGTCGGACTCGCCACGTTCATGACCTACCTCGACAACAACGTGACCAACGTGGCGATCCCCACGATCCAGCGCAGCCTGCACCTGTCCATCGCGGGCCTGGAGTGGGTAGTCAGCAGCTACATCCTGGTGTTCGCCGGCCTGATGCTGGCCGGCGGCCGGCTCGCCGACGTCTACGGCCGCCGCAGGCTGTTCACCATCGGGCTGTCGGTGTTCACGCTCGCCTCGCTCGGCGCGGGCCTCGCGGGCAGCGGCGACGTACTGATCGGCTTCCGGCTGGTGCAGGGCCTCGGCGCGGCCCTGGTCGTGCCGACCACACTGGCGATCATCGTCGCGACATTCGACGACATCAGGGAACGCACCACCGCGATCGGCGCCTGGACCGCGATCGGCGCGATGGCGCTCGCCTTCGGCCCGCTCATCGGCGGATTCATCAGCCAGCACCTGCACTGGGGCTGGATCTTCTTCATCAACGTCCCGATTGGGGCCGTCACCCTCGCCATCGCGCTCGCCTCCATGCGGGAGTCGCGCGACCCCTCGGCGGTCCGCCGTCTCGACGTGCCGGGCCTGACCGCCTCCGCCATCGCGCTGTTCTCGCTCACCTACGGCCTCATCGAGGGCCACGACAAGGGCTGGACCTCGGCCCTGATCCTCGGCGCGTTCGCGCTGGCCGCCGTGTCAGCGACGGCCTTCGGCATTGTCGAGTCCCGGACCACCCACCCGATGGTGGATATGCGCCTGTTCCGGTCCAGGGCCTTCAGTGGCGGCACGATCACCATGATGCTGTGGGCCTTCGGGATCTTCGGCATCTACTTCTTCACCTCGATCTACCTGCAGACCATCCTCGGCTTCTCGCCGACCAAGGCAGGCCTGGCCTTCGTGCCCATGGCCCTGTGCATGGCCCTGTTCGCCTCGCTGGCCGGGCCGGTGTCCCGGATCGCGCGCGCGCACCAGACGGTCGCGCTCGGCATGGTGATCATGGCGGCCGGGCTCTACCTGGTCGCGCGCCTCGGCGGCGGCGCGACCTACGCCAGCCTGATGCCGGGCTTCCTGATGTTCGGGGCAGGCGCCGGGCTGATGAACGTCCCGCTGACCAACGCGATCATGCAGGCCATGCCCCCGGAACGGTCCGGGATGGCCTCAGCCCTGCTCAACGCCTCACGCGAGGTCGCGGGACTGCTCGGCATCACGGTCATCGGCGCGGTGCTCCGATCGCGCCAGGGCGTCGCACTGCACCACGGCGCCACCCCGCCCCGGGCCTTCCTGGACGGATACCAGGCCGGCCTGCTCCTCACCGTCGCACTTGTCGCGGCCGGCGCAATAGTCAGCTACGCCGCCCTCCGCCCCACTCAGCGCCAGGCACCACCAGCCTCGGTGCCCACCACCGACACCGCCGAACTGGCCGAAGTGACCTGACAAGGCGCGGGCGGGTATAGCCGGCCAGGCGCGTAAGAGCGCCGAAGGCGCAGCGCCAGGCCGGCTATACCTGTTCGTGCCCGCTGCCGATCACAAACCGCGGGCCACGCGCGCGGTGACCCCCTCCCACCAACCAGGCTGCGGCCTGGCGCTCTCGATCCACCAGGTGGCCCCGGCGTCCTCATACGCCGGGGCCGCCGCGTCCACATCTCCCTGAGCCTGCTCGACCTCGGCCCAGATCACGAGGTCGAAACCGTCCACCGAGCCCCGCGCGGCCATCGGGCGACGGGAGCAGAGAGGGCCAACGGCTAGCCGAGCCGGGCAACAGGACAGATACCGCGCGCCGTGGCCAGGATCCGCTTGATCGCCGCTGGGCCGCCCCGGCGCACCTCCAGGTGCAGCTCTGCGAGTTCACGCTGAGCGCCCGCGTCCCCGCCGAAGGCCCGCGCGCAGCCCTCCGGATCGAGGTTGGCCAGCGCCAGCAGGGCGCCGTCGGCTCCCATCGGCCCGGCCAGCGCGAGGTATCCAGACGATCCCACGTAGGTCTCGCCCCGGTAGTGAGCCAGCTCGTCGAGCAGTCGGTCCGGGCTGCCCGAGGAATCCTTGAGCCCGGCGACCGGCAGCGAGGCCAGGGCATCCACCGGGATCTCGGCACTGGGCATCCAGGGGTTGTGATACGCGAGCACCGGACGCCCGTCCGCAGCCTCATGGACCGCCGAGAAGTAGCCGGGAAGGTCCGTGCAGCTGGCCGGGCACCAGGTCAGCACCGCATCGGCGCCCGCCGCCGCGGCCGCGCTGGTCAGTGCGGCCGCCTGCCTCGCCGAGGGCGCACCCGTGCCCGCGATCACCGGAACGCTGTCCGGCACCGCTGCCCGCACGGCCTCGATGAGCGCGATGCGCTCGGTGTCCGCCAAGGTGGCCGCCTCGCCGGTGGACCCGGACACCAGCACCGCCCGGACGCCGCGCCCGGTGAGGTCAGCGGCCAGCTTGCCGGTGGACCCCGGATCAAGGTCGCCCGCCTCGTCGAACACCGTCACCAGCGCCACCCCGACCCCGCTGAACAGTGTTGTCACCGGCTCCGCCTCACGATCGTCATCGTTGTTCCAGGCTACGCGGGCACCTCCGGCCTGCGAAGAGCGGGCCGCGAGCGTCTACGGTAGTCACGGCGGGGCCGCGACCGGCCCGCCGGGAATCGGCCAGGCACAATCGAAGGGCGGTGGACCGGGATGCCGGTGAGCGGGCAGGTCCGCTGGGGAATCGTCGGCACGGCCAACATCGCGCGCAGGTCGTTCCTGCCGGGACTGCGCGCGGCCGACGGCCTGCCCGCAGCGGTGGCCGGCCGTGAGTTGGCCCGGGCACAGGACTACGCCCAGGCCAACGGCATCGAGCGGGCTATCGAGGGGTACCAGAACCTGATCGACGACCCTGACATCGACGCCCTCTACATCCCGCTGCCCAACGGCCTGCACGCGGAGTGGACCATCCAGGCGCTGCGAGCTGGCAAACCGGTGCTGTGCGAGAAACCGCTCTGCGGGACGCTCGGCGAGACCGAGCGCGTGCTCGGCGTGGCCCGGGAAACCGGCACCCTGCTGTGGGAGGCCTTCGTATTCCCTTTCCACACCCAGATGAAGCGCATCCGAGGGCTGCTCGCCGACGGCGCCATCGGCGAACTGCGGGAGATCCAGTCGAATTTCCACTTCATGATGAGCGGCTCCGCCAACATCAGGCTGTCCCGGGCGCTGGGGGGCGGCGCGGTCAATGACGTCGGGTGTTATCCGGTCCGCCTGGCCAGGGAACTGTTCGGCGCCGACCATGAGTCGGCCTGGGCCACCGCGCGGTGGGGCGGGGACGGCGTCGATGTGGACACCCAGGGCAGCCTGGGCTTCCCCGGCAGCCACCGGCTGCTGCTGTCCTGCGGGTTCGGCCGGAGCCTGGACACGTTCAGCCGGCTGCTGGGGACCGGCGGGCAGATCCATGTCAGCAACGCGTTCCACCCCGGCCCGGGCGACCACTACACGGTCTTCGCCGACGGCGCGGAGCCCAGGACCTATCCTGGCGCCGGAACCGAGCCGTCCTTCACCGCGGCCATCACGCACATCCAGGGGGTCATCGGAGGCGAGCAGCAGCCCCAGTCGCTGGCCGTCGACACCTCGCTGGGCAACGCCCAGGCCCTGCATGACCTGCTGGAGTCGGCGCCGCGGTGAAGGCGCCAGTGAGCGAGCCGGAGGAGCGCGGTGCCGCCTGGACTGAGGAGCGAGGAACGAGCGACGAGGGAAGGCGGCGCAGTGAAGGGGGAATGGGGAGGCGGGCGGGGCCCCGCAGGCGAGCGGGGGGCACCGCGTGAGCGACAGCTGGGCCGGGGTGAGCGAGGCCCTGGCCGGGGACCGGGCCAGCACCGTGCAGCGGATCGCGGCATTGACCCGCGAGTTCGACGGGATCGTCGAGTCGGCGGCGCTCGGTGCCACGGACGATGAGCACGATCCCGAGGGGGCGACGATCGCGTTCGAGCGGGCCCAGACCGCGTCCTTGCTGGAGCAGGCCCGTGCTCGCCTGGCCGACCTGGATCAGGCGATCCGCTCGATCGAGGCCGGCATCTACGGCATCTGTGAGGACTGCGGGCAGCCGATCTCAGCGGAGCGCCTCGCCGCCCGCCCGGCGGCGCGCACCTGCATCGGCTGTGCCGCCCGGCCCGCTGACCGATCGCGCTAGGGGACGGGAGTGGCGGGCTGGAATCGTTGGGCTGATGGTGGCTTTTCGGGCTGGTCCGGCGCGAGCTAGCCTGGCGGCAGACCCGGAGCGCAGGTGATGGGCTTGCGCACGGCGCAGAGAGGAGCCCCGTTCGCGTGCAGTACCGCAATCAGCAGTGGTATGCCGGCACGGACCGCGACGCCTATATCCACCGGGCGTGGATGCGGCGGGGGCTGCCGCGATCAGCGTTCACCGGGCGGCCGCACATCGCCATCGCCAACACCGCGTCCGATCTCACCCCATGCAACCTGCACCTCGACGAGGTCGCCGGGAGCGTCAAGGCAGGCATCTGGGAGGCCGGCGGGGTGCCGCTGAACATGCCTGCGGTCAGCCTGGGCGAGACCCTGGTGCGGCCGACCGCGATGCTGTGGCGCAACCTGGCGGCGATGGCGACCGAGGAGATGCTGCGGGCCAACCCGATCGACGGGGTGGTGCTGCTCGGCGGCTGCGACAAGACCATCCCCTCGCTGCTGATGGCGGCCGCCTCGGTCGACCTGCCCGCGGTGGTGATGCCCGGCGGGCCTATGCTGACCGGCACCTTCCGCGGAGTCCCGCTGGGCTGCGGCACCGATGTGTGGCGGCTGAGCGAGGAGGTCCGGGCCGGAACGCTGTCCCGCGAGGAGTTCCTCAGCTCGGAATCGGCGATGATCCGCAGCAAGGGCCACTGCAACACCATGGGCACCGCATCCACCATGGCCTGCGTCACCGAGGCGCTCGGGATGACGCTGCCCGGGATCGCCGGCACCCCGGCCCCGGACAGCAGGCTGCTTGAGCATGCCCACGCGACCGGCCGGCTCGCGGTCGAGATGGTGACCGCGGAACGGCGGCCGAGCCAGGTGCTCAGCCGGGGGTCGTTCCTCAACGCCATCGTGGCCCTGGCGGCGATCGGCGGGTCCACCAATGCGGTCGTGCACCTGCTGGCCATCGCGGGCCGGGCCGGCGTGGACCTGTCGCTGGATGACTTCGACGCGACCGGATCCGGCGTGCCCCTGCTGGTCGACCTGGCCCCGGCCGGGCGGTACCTGATGGACGACCTGTTCCGGGCCGGCGGCCTGCTCGCCGTCCTGCGTGAGGTGGCTGACCTGCTCGACCCGGCCGCTATGACCGTCAGCGGGCGGCCGCTGGCCGACCACCTCGGCGAGGCCAGGATCTGGGACGAGACCGTGATCCGGCCGCGGTCCGCACCGCTGCAGGCCGACGCGGGGATCGCCGTGCTGCGGGGCAGCCTCGCCCCGGACGGCGCGGTCATCAAGCCCGCGGCCGCCTCCAAGGAACTGCTCAGCCACCGGGGGCGGGCGGTGGTGTTCGACAGCATCGAGGACATGCATGCCCGGCTGGATGATCCCGGTCTCGACGTCGACGCCTCCTCCGTGCTGGTGCTGCGTGGCTGCGGCCCGCGCGGCTACCCGGGGATGCCCGAGGTCGGCAACATGCCCCTGCCCGCCAGGCTGCTCGCCGCCGGGGTGCGTGACATGGTGCGGATCAGCGACGCCCGGATGAGCGGCACCGCGTACGGCACGGTGGTCCTGCACGTGGCGCCGGAGGCGGCGGCCGGCGGCCCGCTGGCCCTGGTCCGCGACGGTGACCCGATCGTGCTGGACGTGCCCGCCCGGCGGCTGGAGATCGACCTGCCAGCCGCGGAACTCGCCCGCCGGGAGCCTTCGGCGGCGATGAAGGCCGCGCTGGCCGCACCCCGCCGGGGCTGGGAGCGCCTCTACATCGACCACGTCCTGCAGGCCGACCGGGGCGCCGATCTCGATTTCCTGGTCGGGTCCAGCGGCCACGAGGTCACCCGCGAGTCCCACTGAGCCCGGCCTCTCCCGGCCGGGCACGGCGGCACGCTGGTCATGCGTCACGCCGGTGGATCACATACGCCGCGGCGGCCAGGGCCACCACTGGGTAGACGACTATGACGACGATGGCTTGCGTGATGGACGGGGCGTGCGGCCAGGCCTGAAGGGACGCCAGCCGCCGGATGGCATTGGACGGCAGCACGTTGGCGATGTCGATCACCCACTGGCTGGTGCCATGCAGGAATGACGGTGCGAGGAACAGCAGCACCACGACGGCGGCCAGCGCCCCGGCGGCACTGCGGATCAGCGCGCCGAGCCCCATCCCGAGCAGGGCGACCGCGACCAGGTACAGCGCGGCGGCCATGACCGCTCGCTCCGCGCCGGGATGGCTGAGGGATATCCCGAGATGCTGCCGGGACAGGATCGCCTGGCCGGCCAGGAACGATGCCAGCGCGGTGACCAGGCCCACGGCCAGCGTGACCGCGGAGACCACGGCGGCCTTCGCGGCCAGCACCGCGCGCCTGGCCGGGACAGCGGCGAACGTGGTCCGGATCAGCCCGCTGGAGTACTCGCCCGTGATAGTGAGCACCCCGGTGGCCGCGAAGAGGAGCTGGGCGACCGAGAAGCCGACGAAGGAATCGGCCATGGGGTCCACCGGGGACGGCTGACCGGGCCGCACATGAGTCCACTGGCCGGCGTCGGCGTTGCAGACCAGCAGGCCGATGGCGAACGCGGCGGCAACTCCGGTCAGCAGCACCAAGTACGTGGAACGGAGCGACCGGAGCTTGATCCATTCGGCGGCGACGAGGTCGAGTGGCCGGGCCGCCGTGCGGACGGATGTCATGAGAGGTCTCCGGCCAGGTAGTCGACGCTGTCGGCGGTGAGTTCCATGAAGGCGTCTTCGAGTGAGGCGCGCCGGGGGGCGAGCTCGTGCACTGCGATGCCGTGAGCGAGGGCCAGGTCACCGACACCGGCGGCGGTGAGGCCGGTGACCTCGAGCAGCCCATCCCGGCCGGATGTCACCGACCCGCCAGCGACGGCGAGCGCCGCCGTGAGCGCGGCAGCCGATGGGGTGCGCACCGCGACGCGCGGCCGTGCGCCGCGCTCCACGAACGCGGCGACGGGGGTGTCCGCGATGAGCCGGCCCCGGCCGATGACGATCAGATGGTCGGCGGTGTTCTCCATCTCGCTCATCAGATGGCTGGAGACCAGCACGGTACGGCCTTCGGCGGCGAGGCCGCGGAACAGGCCGCGCACCCAGCGGATGCCCTCCGGGTCCAGCCCGTTGACCGGCTCATCGAAGATCAGCACGGCCGGATCGCCGAGCAGCGCCGCGGCAATACCCAGCCGTTGCTTCATCCCCAGGGAGAAGCCGCCGACCCGCTTGCGGGCCACGCCGGCCAGCCCGACCTCTTCCAGCACGGCGTCGACCCGGGCGGCCCGCAGGCCGTTACTGCGGCCGAGAGCGGTCAGGTGGGCCGCCGCGCTACGGCCGGCCGGTACCGCGCTGGCGTCAAGCAACGCCCCCGCGTCCCGTAGGCCGCGGCGCCGGTCGCGGAACGGCCGGCCCCCGACGGTGGCCGTCCCTGCGGTCGGCGCGTCCAGGCCCAGGATCAGCCGCAGCGTGGTCGACTTGCCGGCCCCGTTGGGGCCGAGGAAGCCGGTGACGAGGCCCGGCCGGACGGTGAACGACAGGCCGTCGACCGCCCTGGTGGAGCCATAGCATTTGGTGAGCTCATGTGCTTCGATCATGGGCTCCACGGTCCCGCTACGGACAGGTTGCGCGCGTCCGGCCACGGGCCGCACTTTCCTGGTGCGATTTCCGACCTGGGTGGGAAGCCGTATGTGGACCCTGGGTGGACGCCTGGCTGGCACGGGCCGCGTTACCGTTCAGGGTGTGGAAGAACCGCGGGTGCCGCTTACCCGGCGCTTGACGTTCGCGCACCTCGTTGCCATCGACGTGACGGTGGCCGTGCTGCTGACCCTCATCCTCGTGGGCTCCGCCCAGGCGCCCCGGCGGATGCCGCTCCACCTCGGGGTGCCAGTCGCTGTCGGGATCCTCCTGGTGTGCGTCGCGGCCACGGGTGTCGGGCTCCGTCGCTGGCGGCCGCTGACCGCGCTGGCGCTCACCCTGGCCGCCGAGGCGATGCTGGTGTTCCTCGGGTTCGCCGTGGATCCGATGATCGCGGTGGCGATCGTGCTGTACATGGTCGCCCTGGTCAAGCCCGCCCGGATCGCGGTGGGTGCATTGATCGGGGTCGGCGTGACGCTGGGCGTGCTCGCCCTCATCACGCCGGTCGGCGTGTCGGGGAGCGCGGCGGGAATCACCCGGCTGGAGGCGAACTTCGGCAAGGCGGCAGGTACCGCGATCGTCCTGCTGGCCGCCTGGGCGGCGGGCCGCGCGGTACGGGCCGGGCGGGCCTACGCGGAAGGACTGCGCGAGCAGGCCGAGCGCCGCGCGGAGGCGAAGGTCGACCAGGCGCGGCGGGCGGTCGCCGAGGAGCGGCTGCGGATCGCCCGGGAACTGCACGACGTGGTGGCGCACAGCATGAGCGTGGTGGCCGTGCAGGCGGGCGTCGGCGGGTGGGTGATCGACAGCAACCCGCAGGAGGCGGCCAAGGCACTCGCCGCGATCGAGACGACCAGCCGCGCGACGCTGCGCGAGATGCGCCAGCTGCTCGGCATGCTGCGGGACGGGACGCCGGATGAGATGCTGTCCGCGCCCGGGCTTGCTGACATTCCGGACCTGGCGGAGCGCTCCGGGCTGCGGGTCGATCTCGCGGTCCGCGGGACGCCGAGTGAACTGCCCGCCGGGATGGACCTGGCGGCGTTCCGCATCGTGCAGGAGGCGCTGACGAACGTGGTGAAGCACGCCGGTACCGATCACGGCCGGGTCGTCGTCACGTACTCCGCTGAGGCGGTGGCGATCGAGGTGACCGACGACGGGACCGGAACCGGCAGCGCACGGGCTGACGGCGCAGGGGCCGACGGGCACGGCCTGATCGGGATGCGGGAACGGGTCGCCCTGTACGGCGGCGAGTTCAGCGCGGGGCCATTGCCCGGGCGTGGTTACCGGGTCAGCGCCCGGCTTCCGATCGGCGCGCCGGCGTGACGATCTCTGTCGTCGTGGCCGATGACCAGGTCCTGGTGCGGGCCGGATTCCGGGTCCTCGTGGACACCGCGCCCGACCTTCGCGTGGTCGGCGAGGCGGGCACCGGGGAGGAGGCGGTCGAGGTGGCCCGCCGGGCCCGGCCCGACGTGGTGCTCATGGACATCCGGATGCCGAAGGTGGATGGGATCGAAGCGACGCGGCGCATTCTCGGGCCCGGCGCCACGACCAGGATCATGATCCTGACCACGTTCGACCTGGACGAGTACGTGTTCGCGGCGCTGCGCGCGGGGGCGAGCGGGTTCCTGCTCAAGGACACGCCGCCGGGCGAGCTGCTGGCCGCGATCCGGGTGATCGCCGCTGGGGAAGGGCTGCTTGCTCCCACGGTGACCCGGCGGCTGATCGAGGAGTTCACCCGCCGCCCCGCACCGGCCGCGGCCCGGGACCTGGACGGCGTGACCGGGCGCGAGCGGGAGGTGCTGGGCCTGATCGGCGCCGGGCTGTCGAACACGGAGATCGCGCAGCGGCTCCAGCTCACCGTGGCGACGGTGAAATCGCACGTGGGCCGGCTGCTCATGAAGCTCCAGGCCCGTGATCGCGCGCAATTGGTCATCGCCGCCTACGAGGCGGGCCTAGCCCCCTGATCCGTGTCGATCCCGGCGTTGGGCCGGTTATAACCGGCCCAACGCCCACATTGACCCGGTTCGAGGTCAGGCGGCCGCGGCGGCTTCCTCGTCTCCTTCGAGGAGTGCGGCGGCGTGCTCGATGACCCGCGGCCGGGCCGCCCGCAGGACGAGCATGTAGATGACGCCCACCGCGATCAGCGCCAGCGTCAGCCAGGGCAGGTAGCTGTACGGCGCCCGCCTGCACGGCGGACGCGTCACTTTCCTGCTTCGTGGACATCAGTCACCCTTTCCGTGGCGGCGGACAAAGTCGAGAACGGCATGGTTGAAGCTCTCCGGGTGCTCCCACAGGCAGGCGTGACCGCCCCGCACCGTCTCCCACTGCGACCCCGGGATGGCTTCGTGCAGCACGCGGGACAGTGAGACGGGGATGAGGATGTCCTGCTCACCGGCGAGCACCAGGGTCGGCGTGGTGATCTGCGGCAGCCTGTCCGTGGTGTCGTGGGCCTGGATGACGGCCAGCTGGGCGAGGTAGGCGGGGACAGGCTGGTCCATGTACTTCATGGCGGTCTCGAACTCGGCCAGCTCGTCCGGCCGCTCCGAGAAGAACTCAGTGGTGAACGCCCACAGGGTCACGTCGCGCATCACGAACGGGACACCGAGCACCGGCGCGGCGTCGGCCCACAGCGCGAACATGCGCGAGCAGAACGGCCCGGGCGCCGCGTACGTGCACGCCAGCGTCAGGGAGCGGAGGTCGTCCGGATACGCGAGGGCATACTCCTGACCGATCATTCCCCCCATGCTCACGCCGACCAGGTGAATCCGGTGATGCCCAGCTCGTCAACGAGCGCCTTGGCATCGTCGGCCATCATCCGGCTCGAGTAGGGCCCGGCGGGCCTGCTGGTCTTGCCGATCCCCCGGTTGTCGAAGAGCAGCAGCCGGTACCCGGCGGCGGTCAGCGAGTCTTCCTGGAAAACCCAGGTGTCCAGGTCGTCGGCGAGCCCGTTGACCAGGACGATGGTCTGCTCGCCGTGGCCGGCCAGCCGGTAGTGGATTTCGATGTCCTTGACGGCGGCGAAAGGCATTGGCTACTCCTGGGGTTGGGCGGCCTGGGGTTGGGCGGGACCGCGCAGCATCACGCGCGCGTGCAGTTCACGGAGCATGGACTCGGTGAGGGAGAAGTGGTCCGCGGCGAGTTCCGCCGCATGGCCCGGGTTGCCCTCGATGACCGCCTGGGCAAGCTCTGGATGCTGGTGAAGCGCTCGTCGCCGTACCTCGGGGCTGTAGGGTTCCGCCTCGAACCCGAAGCTGATGTCGTGCCGGATGCTCCACGAGACCGGTGGAGACGTGAACGATGCGGCCCCAGCTCCTCGGCCACCACCACGCGTGCAGCCGTCTCCAGGACTGACCGACAGCCGCCACGATCAATCCTGACCTGTCAACCCCCGAAGGGCTTCCAGGCGAGAGCACTCAGGCGGCCGCGGCGGTGGCCACGATCCAGGCGAGCACCATGGCCTCCTCGTGCCAGGCGTCGTAGCGGCCGCTGCGGCCACCGTGCCCGGCGACCATCTCGGTCTTGAGCAGGAACGGCCCGCCCGCCGCCGCCGCCTGCAACCGGGCAATCCATTTCGCCGGCTCGCTGTAGCGCACCCTGGTGTCGTTCAGGCTGGTGACGGCCAGGATGGGCGGGTAGGTCGCGTCGGTGGCGATGTTCTCGTACGGCGAGTACGACTTCATGTACCCATACACCTCGGGGTCGTGCAGCGGGTCGCCCCACTCCTCCCACTCGGTCACTGTCAGCGGCAGGGACGGATCCAGGATGCTCGTCAGCGCGTCCACGAACGGAACCTGGGCGACCACGGCGCCGTACGCGTCCGGCGCGATGTTCACCGCCGCGCCCACCAGCAGGCCGCCGGCCGAGCCGCCGCGCGCGACCAGCCGGCGCGGCGACGTCCAGCCCTCGTCGGCCAGGTGCCGCGCGCTCGCGACGAAGTCGGTGAAGGTGTTGATCTTGCTGAGCATCTTGCCGTCGTCATACCACCGGCGGCCCATCTCGCCCCCGCCGCGGACGTGCGCGATCGCGTAGCCGAACCCCCGGTCCAGCAGGGATAGCCGTGAGATCGAAAAGCCAGGGTCGGCCGAGATCTCGTAGCTGCCGTACCCGTAGAGGAGGAACGGCGCGCTGCCATCGCGCGGCGTGCCCTTACGGCAGACCAGCGAGATCGGGACGGCGGTGCCGTCCTGCGCGGTCGCCCAGAGCCGGTGCTGCTCATAGGCGCCGGGGTCATACTCGGCTCCGTCTGGCCGGGGCAGCACCGGACGTCGCCGCAGCAGGGTCAGCCCGCCGGTCTCGGTGTCGCAGTCATACACCGAGTCGGGCGTCACCAGCGAGGCATAGCCGAGCCGGTAAGCCCGTGAGTCGTACTCGGGGTTCGCGCCCGGCGCGACCCGGTAGACCGGCTCAGGAAAGGCGATCTCGTGCTGGCTGCCGTCACCGCGCAGCACCCGCAGGCCGGTCAGCCCGTCCTTGCGCAGGTACACGACCAGGTAGTCAGCGAACGCGTCCACGCCGAGCAGCCGGGTGTCGGTGCGATGGCTGAGGACCGGCGTCCAGGCCGACGGATCGGAGAGCGGCGCCTGCGCCAGCTCGAAGTTCTCCGCGTGGTCGTTATGCAGGATCAGCAGCCGCTCGGTGCCGTCGGCCGTTACCTGGTGCTCGACCCCATATTCAATTCCCTGCCGCCGCGGGGACACAACGGTGAACTCACCGGCCGGATGGCCGGCATCCAGCAGCCATGCCTCGCTAGTCAGCTTGCTCGATGCCGAGATAATCAGGAAGCGCTCGCTGCGGGTCAGCCCGACGCCGACCCAGAATCGTTCATCCGGCTCCTCGAACACGACCACGTCATCGCCTGCCGGGGTGCCGATGACGTGCCGCCACACCCGGTACGGCCGCCACGCGCCGTCGACGGTCACATAGAACAGCGCCGAGCCGCCGGCCGACCACGCACTGCCGTAGAACGTGTCGGGGATCTCGTCCGGCGCGATCTCCCCCGACATCAGGTCCTTGACCCGCATCGTGAACCTCTCGCTGCCGGCGAAGTCGGTGGAGTAGGCGAGCAGCCGGCCATCAGGGCTCACATCGAAGGCGCCCAGCGAGAAGAACTGCCCGTCGCCGGCGAGCTCGTTCCCGTCGAGCAGGATTTCTTCGCCATCCAGCGGTCCACCGTCCTCGGTCCTCGGCGGCCCCGTGTCCGCCGGCCGGACAGCCCGCCGGCATTGCAGCGGATACTGCTTCCCCTCGACCGTCCTGGAGTAGTACCACCAGCCGCCCTTACGGGTGGGCACGGACAGGTCGGTCTCCTGCGTCCTGGCCTTGATCTCGTCAAAGATCGCACCGCGGAGCGCTTCGGTGTCCGCCGTCATCGTCTCCGTGTAGGAATTCTCGGCTTCCAGGAAGGCGATAGTCTGCGGGTTTTCCTTATCGGCGAGCCAGGCATACTCGTCGATCACGGCATCACCGTGATGGGTTCGCTCGGCCGGGATCCGCTGGGCTGCGGGGGGAGTCGCGACGGCCGGCGCAGTGGTGCCGGGCGGGTTGGTGGTCATGGACCTGGAGTCTATTGAGGACCGAAGGCCCGGCTGCCGGGCCGCGGAGGCCGCGCCAACAGGGCGTCAGGTGGCTTCGGCGAACAGGATGACCGGGGTGTGCGGGCGCTGCACGGGAACGGCCACGCCGACCTCGGCGAGCAGGGCACCGGACACCGGGCCGCGCGGGATCACGGGAGCCGCCGCGCGCACAGGCATGCTGTTTTCCGGGGTCACGTCGGTGACGCGGTACAGGCGTGACGGGTCGAGCCCGGGCCAGCGTAGCGCTACGGCCTGGGTATGCACCGGCTCGTCCAGCTGGACATAGCTCATCAGCGCCGCGCCGCGGTCGGCGGCGGCGACGCCGTGCATCAGCGCGGTGCCATCCGGCGCGTCGGCCCTGGTGACCCGGCCCGAGTGGATCAGCGCCCGGTGGGCCTTGTACAGCCGGACCCAGCTGGCGAGTTCGTCCAGCGCCGCCCGGTCGGCGGTGGTCAGGTCCCACTCGATGCCGAAGTGCCCGAACAGGGCGGTCGCCGCGCGCAGGGCGAGCGGCAGGTGGCGGCCGGTCTGATGGGCGGTGGGCGCCGACACGTGCGCGCCACAGTACTCAGGCGGCACCAGCTGCCCGGTCCACCGCTGAATGGACTGCCTGGCCAGCGCGTCGGTCATGTCGGAGACCCAGATGCGCTCAGCCCGCTCAAGGATGCCCAGGTCCACCCGGCCACCGCCGGACGCGCAGGACTCCCATTCCACATGCGGGTGCCGGCGGCGGAGCTCATCGAGCAGCGCGTAAACCGCGAGGGTCTGGGCGTGTACCGCGGGGGCCCCGGCCCGGCGGGCCGACCCGGCGTCCACGAGTGACCGGTTGTGGTCCCACTTGACGTAAGAGATGTCGTACTCGGACAGCAGCCCATCCATCTGTTGCAGCAGATAGCTCGCGACTTCCGGGCGGCTCAGGTCGAGAACGAGCTGAGTTCGCTGCAGCGGCGGCACCCGGCCCCCGGTGGACAGGATCCAGTCCGGATGCGCCCGGTACAGGTCGGAGTCCGGGTTGACCATCTCAGGCTCGAACCAGAGCCCGAACTCCATGCCCCTGGTCCGGACATGGTCGACGAGGGGGTGCAGCCCGCCCGGCCAGACGGTCTCGTCGACCCACCAGTCGCCGAGGCCGGCGGTGTCGTCCCGCCGGCTGTGGAACCACCCGTCGTCCAGCACGTACCGCTCGACGCCGATGTCGGCGGCGATGTCGGCGAGGGCGGTCAGCCGGCCCAGATCATGATCGAAGGTGACGGCCTCCCAGACGTTGAGGTTGACCGGGCGGGCCGAGCGCGGGTGGGCCGGCACGGATCGCAGGTAACCGTGGAACATGGAGGCCAGGCCGTCCAGCCCGTCGGCGGCGGCCGCCAGGAAGATCCACGGGGTCGAGTACGACTGGCCGGCCTCCAGCGTGACCTCGCCGGGAAGCAGCAGTTCGCCGCCGCCGATCGTGGTCAGGCCCGAACGCAGGCGCTCGACCCGGTGCACCGTATTGCCGCTCCAGGCGACGTGCACCCCCCACAGCCGGCCATCGCCGAATCCGAAGCCCGGCGTCCCCGCCACCAGCACGGTGGCGCTGTCATGACCGGTGTGGCCGCGGCGTCCCTCACGCAGCCACAGGCCGTCGGCGATGGCGCGGCGCTGCGGCACCCGCTCATGCATCTGGCGGCCGGTGAAATCCAGGGTCTCGGCTACCTCTCCGGGCAGCGGGAAGACGACTTCCAGGCTGTCCACCACGTAGGGCTGCTGACCGGTGTTGGTCAGGGTGTGGCGGGCGCGGATCGCGCCCCCGGGCACGGCCTCGACTTCAGTGACCAGGGCCAGCCCGGCCGCCTCGTCCGCGCCCTCGATCCGGGCCTGCGGTCCCAGGTGGATGACCCCGGCCGGGCGGAAATGGGCGGACCAGCCGAGGCCCGCGGGCGGGTGCCCGCCCGGGTTGTTCAGCCGGTGCCCGGACAGCCCTGGCCTGCCGAACCAGCCCGTCGCGTGCTCCGGCAGCAGCGCGCACTGCCAGCTACCGTCCGCGAGCGCGGCGACCATGGCGGGATCGAGCCCGGCCTGGGGCACCGGGCCGGCCCACGCCACCGCCGGCATCGTGTCCGGGTCCGTGGCGACGACCAGGCCGGTGCGCGCGGCGGATGCCGGATTGTCCAGCAGGAACGGCCCGGGATCAACGACCGGCATGCGCCCTCCGTCAGCCCGTGGTTCGGCTAGTTCAGAGCGGAGCTTATCGGCGCCGGGCCAGGGAGGGCGCCGGCTAGCCTGCGCGCAGGCGAGAGCAGCTGACCAAGGAGCCGAACGGATTCGTGCGCTTTGTCTTTAGTCCGCCTGCCGACGAGGCAGCAGGACTCCTCACCCTGCCCTGGTCCGAGCCGCTCGAGGACTGGCGGGACGACCGGCTGGTGGAGATCCGGATGCGCGGGATCTCGCGGCACATCGTCCGCTTCGCCGAGGAGGACGGCGAGCTCTACGCGCTGAAATCCATCGACGAAAGACTCGCCCGGCGCGAATACCGGTTGCTGCGCGGCCTGGCGGACGCCAGCGTCCCGGCCGTCGAGGTGGTGGGGATCGTCGTTGACCGCGGCCTTGGCGCTGACGCGATCCTGGTCACCCGGTTCCTCGACTACTCCACCACCTACCGGGCGCTGTTCTCCAACCCCCGGGGTGGCCAGCCGACCGACCGGCTGCTCGACGCGATGGTTGAGCTTCTTGTCCGGCTGCACCTGTCCGGCTTCTTCTGGGGGGACTGCTCCCTGTCCAACACGCTGTTCCGCTTCGACGCGGGAGCGCTGGAGGCGTACCTGGTCGACTCGGAGACCAGTGAGCAGCACCCCTCACTCACCGACGGCCAGCGCAACTGGGACCTTGAGCTGGCCTGGGAACGGGTCGGCGGCGAGCTGCTGGACCTGCAGGCCGGTGACCTGCTGCCGCCGGAGATCGAGCCGTTCGAGGTGGCTGACGAGCTGCGCACCCGGTATGAGCGGCTATGGCAGGAACTGACCAGGGAGGAGATCCTGCGCCCGGACGAGCAGCGGTACCGCATCGCGGAACGGCTGCGCCGCCTCAACGAGCTTGGCTTCGACGCCGACGAAGTGGAGCTCGTCAGCACCGGCGAGGGCAGCCGGCTGCGGGTCCGGACCCGGGTCGCCGAATCCGGGCACCACCGGCGCCAGCTCTTCATGCGCACCGGAATCGACGCGGAGGAGAACCAGGCCCGCCGCCTGCTCAACGACATCGCCAGCTTCCGCGGGTACCTGGAGCAGAAGGACGGCCATCCGGTCTCCGAGACTGTGGCTTCCAGCCGCTGGCTTGAGGAGGTCTACGACCCGGTGCTGGCCGCGATTCCGGAGAGCCTGCGCGGACGGCTCGCCCCGGCGGAGATCTTCCACGAGATCCTGGAGCACCGCTGGTACCTGTCCGAGGCCGCGGGCTTGGACGTGGGGACGACCGCGGCCGCGAAATCGTATTTCGAGACGGTGCTGCCTACCGTGCCGGAGCTGCTGACCGAGGAGAACACGATCGGGTGATGCTCACGCCCGACTATCCGATCATGACGCCGCGGCTCACGCTCCGGCCGTACAAGCTCGACGACCTCGACGCCATGTACGACCTGCAGTCCCGGCCCGAGGTGACGCGTTACCTCCTGTTCGGCCCGCGCCACCGCGCCGAGGTACGTGCGTCACTCGCACAGCGGATCCACGCGACGGAACTCCACGACGAAGGCGGCAGCCTGACCCTCGCGGTGGTGCTGCCGGAGAGCGGCGTCCTCATCGGGGACGTTGTGCTGTTCTGGCGGAGCCGGGAGCACCGGCAGGGCGAAATCGGCTACATCTTCCACCCCGACTACCACGGCAACGGGTACGCCACGGAGGCGGCCCGGGAGATGCTGCGGCTGGGCTTTGACGACCTCGGCCTGCACCGGATCGTCGGCCGCGTGGACGCGCGGAACATCGCGTCCGCGCGCGTTCTGGAACGTCTCGGCATGCGCCCTGAAGCCCATTTCCTGCAGAACGAAATGGTCAAGGGCGAATGGACTGACGAGATCGTCTACGCCATGCTCGAAGACGAATGGCGGGCACGCTGAGTTTCGGCACCATCGTGAGCGTGTCACCCCGGTCCCCACAGCGAGTCGAGCACCTCGTCGATCCCGGTGGTGAGCGGCGCCAGCTGAGGTATCAGCCGCGGCGGCGGGGCCGCCTCGGTGACCTCGCATTCGGCCAGCGCCGCCGCGTCGAGGAAGCGGGTCAGCTGCCCGTAGCTGTGCCGGTCGTCCCGGGCCGTCCGGTGATGGTGCAGCCGCAGCGGCGCGTACAGGAAGAGCTCGTCGCGGGCCCTGGTGACCGCGACGTAGAACAGCCGCCGCTCCTCGGCCAGCCCGGCCGGGGTGGCCAGTGACATGTCGCTCGGAACGGCGCCGTCGACCAGGTGCGGCAGGTGTACCACCGGCCATTCCAGGCCCTTGGCCGAGTGCACGGTAGAGATGACCAGGTAATCCTCGTCCAGCCGCGGCGGCCCGGCGAGGTCGGAGCCGGAGGCAGGCGGGTCGAGCGCGAGCTCGACGAGCGCCTCGTGCAGCGACGGCCGGCTCGCCGCCGCGTCGACGAGACGCTCCAGATCGGCTATCCGGACGCCGGCGTCGGGATAGCGGGCCCGCAGCGGATCCTCCAGGGCGGACAGGATCGCGGCGGCCCGGTCCCCCGTCTTCTCCAGCGCCGCGGCGGCGGTGAGCCCGGCCACCGTCGCGGCCAGCGCCGGCCGCCAGCGGGCCGGCTGACGCCCGGGCCGCTATGGCGCTCCATATCC
>OBLT010000337.1_pt1 | contig 31945 bp, 25 predicted proteins | sample 1518721 | NCBI WGS metagenome assembly OBLT01 (sample SAMEA3539307, study PRJEB22396) | soil metagenome | biome: tundra; feature: field; material: soil | place: USA | collected 2010-05 | depth 0.15 m | reverse complement strand
TAATAATCTTATTGGTAATTCCCAGAAGATTATTGTCAGATAATATCAAAATCTAATTTATTTGTAGGAGTATCGGAATTTATTTCCGATACTCCTTTTCATTTTATTGAAGGATGGATCGGTTTCTCCTGTACCTTGTATTTTTACTTTTTTTCCACCTTTTCAGTTGATTGCCTCTACTACAATACCTGCAAATATTCACCATTTTGCTGTCAGGGAGATTTATAAAAATCGAAGGATTGTTCGTCGACGAGCAATATGGTATTACATAATATTATCAATATTTATTCGTTTATTATTTAGGGATCCTTATAATATGAAACAAAAAATTTTTTTAACTGCTATAGTAAGTGCTTTCGTCCTTTCCATTTCATTTGGACAATCGACCATTTCCGGTTATGTATTCAATGATCTAAACAACGATTCCCTGTATGAACCAGGAGAAGGGATAAGCAACATTAAGGTTTGGCTTTTTGATCTGAATGCCGTTGCACCCCGGTACAGAGTAATTCCTATAGATTCAGTTGTTACCAATGCTTCCGGATTCTATTCTTTTATAGGGGTTGTAGCAGGCAACTACCAGGTAAGGGTTATGATTACCTCAATGCCACCTACCATTACCCGTGCCGTTATTGACCCTGATTCTTATCCCAATGGCCTTACTAATGTTACAACGGTTGGCTCAAGCGCCTACCCGAATACAAACTTTGGGTATGCCAATACTGCAATTGCTCCTTCTTTTACAAGTGACCGCACTTTTAGATGGAATGCAAGTGATTCATTCGTTAACACATATTCTCAAACCTATCCTTTAGCATCTGAAGTTTGTGGAGGTACTACTTTTAATCCTACAATTACATGGACAACTGATAGAATCATTACCCCCGGAGCTGCGGCTGGTTATGGTACAAGTACTTTTCCGGAAGCTAACATGGCAGCAGCGGCAGCTCCTATGGGAGGGCAGAATTGGCCAGGAAACCTCAAAGGAGGAATAAATACTTTAGATTCAACTTTTGTATTAATTAATGGCGGAAGTTCATATACAACTGTTAACAATGACCGGATAACTGTTACCATTCAATTCAGCAACCCGGTAAATAATGTAAAATTTTCTTTTTATGATATTGATCATGCCGATCCCCAGGTGGCAACGGGCAGAATTGATCATGTGAATGTTACGGGTTATGACCTTTCAAATCCTGTTAACCCCATTATTCTAAGTCCTTCGGCAGCTCCCTGGAACACGGTTTCCGGTAATAATATCTGTGGCTTCGATGATTATCCTATATGGAGGTATACAACTGCCTATAATTCAGGAAATGAGGATCACGGCACTGTAAATGTCTATTTTCAACAAAGAATCGAAACCATTGTAATTCAGTATGAGGAATGGGCTCCGGTATTAATTGTCGGTAAAGGAATTAATGATGCCTCCATACCTGCAAACGCTCCAATTGAATCTTCCTGGTCGCCAAGATCGGGAGCCTACGCTCCTACATGGAGAGGCATTTCCATTGGCAGCATAAGTTATAGTTTAGATTGTGCAGATATCATTTTGCCTGTATCGCTACAAAATTTTGAAGCTGTGCAAAATGGTTGTAATTCGACTTTAGAATGGGAAACTTCATATGAACAAAACCTTGATAATTTCGGAATCGAGCGATCCACAGATGGAGTTAACTTTCAGTTGGTGGGAACGGTTCAGGCAAAAAATATTTCTTCTGGTAGCGATTATCAATACCCTATTTCCTCAACTGGTGGGGTCGACTTCTACCGCTTAAAGATGACCGGAAAAAGTGGCGATTCCCAGCTAAGTAATATAGTTTCAATAGCACCTTGTAATAATAAAAATATTACCTGGAATATTGCTCCTAATCCCATTAACCAGGGAAATAATTTTACTATTACTATTTCTTCCGGCCAAAATATTGCTCAGCAGGGCTCTCTTATTATCTTCGATTCAAACGGGAAAAAGATCTTTCAAAAAAATACAAGTATTGGCCTGGGGGATAATCCCGTTACTTTGAGTACCAGCATGATGGCTTCCGGCATATACCTTATCCGTCTCTTGGATGCCAACAATAATGCAATCGGTGATCCGCAAAAAATTATTGTGAAGTAATATTAATTAATAATCTTTATGTAAAGTGTCCTTTAATTCTTCAAGTGGTGCTCTCTTTTATTTTAAGACATCAAGCTCTTTCCCGACTTTTGTAAATGCAGCGATAGCCATATCAAGGTGTTTCTTTTTGTGAGCGGCACTCAACTGCACCCTGATACGAGCTTGTCCTTTGGCAACCACAGGAAAGAAAAATCCTATCACATAAATCCCTTCGTCCAGCAACCTTGCTGCAAAGTTTTGGGCAAGCACTGCATCGTAAAGCATAATGGGAACGATAGGGTGCTCTCCATGCTTTATGTCAAAACCAGCTTTGGTCATTTTTCTTCTGAAATATTTTGTATTTCTTTCAAGCTTATCTCTCAGTTTTGTTGTTTCATTCAGAAGATCAAAAATTACAATGGAAGCCCCAACTATACTCGGTGCAACCGTATTGCTAAAGAGGTAAGGCCTGCTACGCTGCCTGAGCATTTCAATAATTTCTTTTTTACCGGAAGTGAAACCCCCGCTTGCCCCTCCCAGGGCTTTGCCCAGTGTACCAGTAATAATATCAATTCTTCCCAATACACCGCGGTATTCATGTGAACCTCGTCCTGTTTTTCCCAAAAACCCTGTTGAATGGCATTCATCAATCATCACCGCCGCATCGTATTTATCAGCCAAATCACAAATTTTATCCAATTTAGCAATGGTTCCGTCCATGCTGAAAGATCCGTCGGTAACAATAATCCGGTTGCGCCTTTGTTGGCTTTCTTTCATTTTTTCTTCTAAATCCTGCATATTGTTATGTTCATACCGGAACCGCTGAGCCTTGCATAAGCGCACACCATCGATAATGCTTGCATGATTTAATGCATCTGAAATAATAGCATCTTCTTCCCCAAATAGAGGCTCAAATACGCCACCATTAGCATCAAAGCAAGCTGCATATAAAATGGAATCTTCGGTTCCCAAAAAATCTGATATCTTTTTTTCAAGTTCCTTATGTATATCCTGCGTACCACAAATAAAGCGGACACTGCTTAGCCCATAACCTCTTTCATCAATATATTTCTTTGCAGCTCTCAATACTTTTGGATTAGACGACAACCCAAGGTAATTATTGGCACAAAAATTCAATACAGTTTTGCCTCCTACTTCAATTTCAGCCCCTTGCTCACTTGTTATTATTCTTTCAGTTTTATATAATCCTGCGGACCTGATTTCCCCAAGTTCCTGGTTGATTCTGTTTAATAATTTTTCATTCATGACATTTAGGTTTACCGATACAAACCTACACGAAATCATTAAATTCAATGAAGCAAAAGGCAAAAATGGTAAAATTGTAACTTTTTGGGTTCACCTTCGTATAACACTTAAACTACGCACGAAAGTTAACTTTAGCAACTGAGTTTATGACTGAAAAGGAATATAATGAATGCGTTAATCTCTATGCAGACAATGTTTACCGCTTTATCGTCAAAAATTTGAGGCATGAAGAAAATTCAAAAGATGTAGTGCAAAATGCATTTGAAAAATTATGGATTAACCGGGAAACAGTGGAAAATGAACGCAGTAAATCCTATCTTTTCACCGTAGCATACCACCAGATGATAGACCACATCAGAAAAAATAAAAGAATCACATTGCAGGAAGATCTTTCTGAAGGTGCAAATACTACAAATCAGCCTCATCATAATATTAATAAGATATTAAATGAGGCCCTGAGCCGATTGGGCGAAACGCACCGCAGTTTGGTTCTTCTAAAAGATTATGAAGGTTATACCTACGAGGAAATATCAAAAATAACTTCTTTGAGTATTAGCCAGGTAAAAGTGTACCTGCACCGCGCCAGAATACAACTTAAGAACTGGTTAGTAAAACCCGAAAATGTAATTTAAAATGAATATCACCAGGGATAATTATGAAGAATATTTTTTGCTCTATGCAGATAATGAATTGTCCGATTCCGAAAAGACAGAAGTTTTAATATTCTTAAAAAATAACAGGGACCTGGCCGAAGAGTTCAGGAGTATAATACGTACGATTTCCAAACCTGACCTGAATTTAGAAATTCCGGATAAATCCTTTTTATTTAGAAAAGATTCCGAAGCATTTATTAATCATAAAAATTATGAAGAAATTTTTCTTCTTTATCATGACAACGAACTCACTACTGATCAAAAAATGGAATTGGAGAAGTTTTTGCTCTCCAACCGGCAATTTAAAGATGAATTTGATCTGATTGGTTTGGCAAGGCTGGTACCTGAAGATTCAATAGTATTTCCCAACAAGAAATTATTATACCAGAAGGAAAAAACAGCAAAAGTTGTCCATGCATTACTTTGGAGAATTCTTGCAGCGGCAATTTTCATCGGCTTTGGAATATGGATTACCCAACTATATTCTAACCGCTCAAAACAGTTGCCTGCTTTAGTTTCCCAACCGATTCTTCCCAAAAAAGCCTTTCCTGTTATAAAAAGTAGTCCCATCCCGGAAAAACAAACTGTCCCTGCTATTGTTCAATCGCCTTCTTCGGGCGGAAAAGAAATCAACCCAATAAAGGAAAAAATGAAAAATCCTTTACTTGCAAGGACTGAAAATAGCGCTAAACTTATAGAATCATTACCTAATACAAAACACGCAGACAATTCAGGAATTATTTTTTCAGCATTACAAAAAATAGATGAAGAAATTTCAATGGAGGTTCCGGTAATTAAGAATTTGGATAATAAACAAATCGCTTCGGTTGATAATTCTTTGCAACCCGGGAATTTATCACAGAATAAGATGCCGGGCAATAATTTGAAGGATGAACCCCTGGCTGTTGCGCAAACTGTATCCTATAATCCTGAAGCTACTGATCACAATCAAAATTATGTTTTCTATGATTTACCCACAGATGAATTCAAAAAGACCAGGGTGGGCGGATTCATAAAAAAAATGCAGCGGGTTATTGAAAGAAACAATCCAATCAATCGCATTTTTTCAGGAAATGATAAGCCTTAGCTGTTAAAAGAAATGAAAAAGAATGATATCCGATAAATATTATATTATGAAAAAGACAATTCTCGGTATTATAGGAATTATTATCGCCATGGGTTGCCTTGCCCAAGCCGATACCATGAGCACAAGGAATCAAAATGATACGATCCGGATTGGGGGAATGATTATACTTAAGAGGGGAAACCCAAATGACGGAAATAATTTAAGGGTTACCTTAGGTAACCGGCGCCAAAAAAGATCACCCAATATAAATACATCTGGTTTGATCGTGGATCTTGGTTTTGCTAATTGGGTTGATAAAACAAATTATGCATCTGCCACTTCAGGCGGCTATCTTGTGAACCGGCCAGGCCAGGCGCCGCTGGGACCTGGAGATTTTGAATTGAAAACCACAAAATCCAGTAATATCAATATTTGGTTTTTTATGCAGCGGCTGAATTTAATTAAACATCACGTGAACCTTAAATATGGCCTTGGGATCGAGTTGAATAATTACCGGTTCCAATCTGCAATAAGCCTTAAAGAAGAGGGAGCCAATCCATACAACCCTTCTCTATATATTAATCATCCATATATTTTTGAGGATTCCATAAGTTTTTCAAAAAATAAGCTGGCGGCCGATTATGTAACAATTCCCTTCATGTTGAATTTTGCAACTAATCCAAATTCTGTCAACAAAGGACTAAGTGTGAGCGCAGGTGTAAGCGTTGGCTATTTATACAATAGCCGCAATAAGCAAATAAGCACAGAGCGAGGTAAACTGAAAAACCATGGCAATTATGATCTTGAAAACTGGAAATTCTCTTACGTAGCTGAACTTGGCTTAGGGCCAGTGCATTTGTATGGTTCTTACAGCCCAAATTCTATCTTTTCAAACGGGCTTAATTTAATGCCCTATGCTGTCGGTATTAGATTTAGCAATTGGTAATTGGTAGCCATTATTTTGATTCCAGGTATTCCCGGGAGGAATTGATATAATCTGAAATGAATGTATTCAACCAGGTATCTACTCTTTTAATTGTATCAGATACTATTTGCTTAAGTGCATACTCCTTTCTTTATACAATTGCCTGAAGTAGGGATCACGTAAATCTTTTATAAATCTTATGGCTTCGCCGGTACTTTTCATTTCAGGGCCCAATTCTTTATTTACATTTGGAAATTTATTAAAAGAAAAAACAGGTTCTTTGATGGCGAAGCCATTCAATTTTTTCTCAAATTTGAAGTCTTTCAATTTCGCTTCACCAATCATTATTTTTGTGGCAATATTTAAATAAGGAATTTGATATGCTTTGGCGATAAATGGCGTAGTTCTGGATGCCCGTGGATTGGCTTCAATTACAAATACTTCCCCGTTTTTAATTGCAAACTGAATATTGATAAGACCTTTGATATGTAGCGCACGGGCGATTTTTTCCGCATATTCCTCCATGGTATGCACAATTAGTGGTGAAAGATTAAACTCCGGCAAAACTGCATTACTATCCCCACTGTGAATACCTGCAGGTTCAATGTGTTCCATCAGGCCCATCACATGAAAATCCTCCCCATCAAAAATAGCATCGATTTCTGCTTCCTGGCAGCGATCTAGAAAATGATCAATCAAGATCTTGTTATTAGGTAAATGCTTTAACAAGCTAAGCACACCTTTTTCCAGTTCTTCATCATTTAAAACAATCCGCATCCGCTGTCCTCCCAGAACATAACTGGGCCTCACCAAAACTGGATAGCCAACCCTTTTAGCAACTTCTATTGCATCATCTGTATTAAACGCCGTGCCATAATTGGGATAAGGAATTTCAAGTTTTTTCAACAAATCACTAAAGCGGCCCCTGTCCTCTGCAATATCCATGTTATCGAAAGAGGTACCAATAATTTTTATTCCTTTTGCATCAAGCCTTTTTGCCAGTTTTAAAGCGGTTTGACCGCCTAACTGCACTATAACTCCTTCCGGTTTTTCCAACTCTATAATATCCCAGATATGTTCCCAGAATACAGGTTCAAAATAAAGTTTGTCGGCCATATCAAAATCGGTAGAAACCGTCTCAGGGTTGCAGTTGATCATGATGGCTTCATAGCCACATTCTTTAATAGAGAGAAGTCCATGAACACAGCAATAATCAAACTCTATACCTTGACCGATCCGATTTGGGCCACTGCCCAAAACAATAATTTTCTTTTTGGAAGAGGGGACGGATTCGTTATGTATAATTTCAGTTTTCATTAATTTGACTAATATTAATCATTCAAAGGTGCTATAAAAATAGGGCGTCTTCGCCTCAAACTCTGCGCTGCAGGTATCAACCATTTTATATACTCTTTCTATACCAAATTCTTTTCTCTTTTGGTAAATATCTTCATCCGTGCTGCCATCTTTCATAATCCTTGAAATTTGTTCATCACCAAAACCCAGTCTCTTTGCTTTCATCATGAGTTCGGATGAAATACTTTCCAAATTAGTTTTGGAAAGTTCTTTTTCACAATCACAAATTTTTTGAACCTGGTAAATAAACCAACGGTCAATACCCGTCAATTCACAAATGCGTCGGACACTAACGCCAATCATTAAAGCATCTTTGATCCTGAAAATTCGGTCCCATTTTGGCACTTTCAAATATTCAATGATCTCCTCAGCATACATCAGGCTTTTACCATAATAACCCAGGCCTACGGCTTCATTTTCCAGGCTCTGACATGCTTTTTGAATGGCTTCAGCAAAACTTCTGCCAATAGCCATTACTTCTCCTACAGATTTCATTTGTAGTCCAAGTGTGTCATCAGCCCCTTTAAATTTATCAAAATTCCAACGGGGGATTTTTACAATAACATAATCAAGAGCAGGCTCAAAATATGCTGAAGTAGTTTGTGTAATTTGGTTTTTTAATTCATCCAAAGTAAAGCCAATAGCAAGTTTGGCGGCTATTTTTGCAATCGGATAGCCTGTAGCCTTACTCGCTAATGCTGAAGACCTGCTGACTCTTGGATTAATTTCGATAGCAATGATATCTTCTGTTTGTGGGTTTAATGCAAATTGAACATTACAACCGCCTGCAAAATTTCCCAGGTCACGCATCATGGCTATTGCCGTATTACGCATTTTTTGAAAAGCGGTATCGCTTAACGTCATTGCCGGAGCAACTGTTATAGAATCGCCCGTATGTATCCCCATCGGATCAAAATTTTCAACTGTACAGATAATAACTACATTGTCATTATTATCCCGTAATAATTCCAACTCAAATTCTTTCCAGCCAAGCATTGCTTTTTCTACCAGCACTTCATGCATCGGAGAAGCTGTAAGCCCGCGATTTAAAGCTTCGTCAAGTTCATCCTTGGTGTGTACAAAGCTTCCACCCGTTCCGCCTAAAGTGAATGATGGCCTTATTACCAACGGAAAACCTATATCCTGTGCAAATTCTTTCCCTTCTAAAAATGAATTGGCGGTTTTTGCAGGGGCTACCTGTATGCCCATTCGTATCATCCATTGCCTGAATTTTTCCCGGTCTTCGGCTTTATCGATTGCTTTAATATCTACGCCTATCAGTTTCACATTATGCTTTTGCCAGATTCCCAATTCATCTCCTTCTTTACATAGATTTAGTGCTGTTTGTCCACCCATCGTCGGTAAAACAGCATCAATCTGATTTTCTTCCAGGATTTGCTCGATGCTTTCTACCGTAAGTGGAAGCAGGTAAACTTTATCGGCCATCATTGGGTCAGTCATAATAGTAGCAGGATTGCTATTAATCAGTATCACCTTTATACCTTCTTCGCGAAGGCTCCGTGCAGCCTGTGTTCCGGCATAATCAAATTCGCAAGCCTGTCCTATAATAATAGGACCGGAACCTATAATTAAAACGGATGTAATGGATTTATCGCGGGGCATATATCTTAAAATCTGTGGCCGCCAAAAATAAAGGGAAATGTTGAAATGAAGGCTAATAAATTTCATTTAAAATTTAATGCAACGAAATGCAAAAAAGTGAATAAAATAGTCTCGCTTAATCCGGTATTGACTATTATTATATTTTTTAGTTCTTAGATTTGTGATTATATGAAAATGTTTGTTGGTGAACCGTACCCATTTAATAAAGCGTTACTTTTAATTCTTTTTCTTTCTTTCTGCATTTTAGGTGAGGCGCAGCTTTTCCCAAATAAGAATTATCCAAAAGGATATTTTATTTATCCTGTAAATGCAAAAATTGGTATCGCTGCAAATTTTGGCGAACTGCGTCCCAACCATTACCATATGGGTCTGGATTGTAGAACAAATCATGTGCAAAACAGGCCTGTATTGGCTGCAGCTGATGGATATGTTGCGCACATTCGTATTGAGCCTTTTGGTTTTGGAAAAGCTATATATATAAACCATCCAAATGGACTTACTACATTATATGGACACCTGAATAAATTTTTTCCTGCATTGGAAAAATATGTAAAAGAGCAACAATACAAATTACAATCCTGGAAAGTTTATCTTGATATACCCCCCGGAATGTTCCCGGTAAAAAAGGGCCAATTTATTTCCTATAGCGGAAATGCAGGTGGTTCCCAGGGGCCTCATTGCCACTTTGAAATAAGAGATACAAAATCGGACAAAGTATTAAACCCATTATTGTTTGGAATGCCTATACCCGATAATGTGCCACCTACAATTGTTCGATTAGCCTTGTATGATAGAAATAAAAGTACCTATAGCCAGCTGCCAAAATTATTCAGCCTGAAAAATATAAAAGGCGGTTATACTACAGTTGATCCTCTTATCACTATTAATACTGATAAAGTTAGTTTTGGTATTTCTGCAAATGACAAAGTATCTGGTTCAGCAAATCCAAATGGTATATACCAGGCTACATTATATTTTGATCAAAGGGCGGTTGTGGGATTTCGGATAGATAGCATTACCTACGATGAAACAAGATACGTAAATGCCCATATTGATTATAGAGCTAAAGAAGCAGGAGGCCCATATATTGAACATCTATCAAGGCTTCCTGGCTACCCGGAAGGTGTTTACAAAGATTTTAGCGGTGATGGAGTAATTACATTAACTGATAATGATATTCATACAGTTAAGATAATTGTTTCAGATACTTATGGCAACTATTCAATACTTCAGTTCAACATAAAAATGGCACCCGGAAACGAAGCAAATCAGGGAAACAATTCACCTAACTTCAGTCAACTGGAATTTCGTCCCGGATTTACCAATATTTTTGAAAATGAAAATGTACAGTTGATTTTAGATCAACAGGCGCTTTACGATTCCTTTGCTTTTGTTTTTTCAAAAAAGATTTCCAAATCTGCAAACTCCTTTTCTGATATTTATGCTTTAGAATCAGGACTGGTACCTGTTCATGATTATTTTACCTTAAGAATCAAGGCTGATAAGACAGTTCCGGAAGAATACAGGAACAGAATGCTTATTAAAAGAAGTTGGGGAAGTAAAATTGAAGTAAAAAAGGCTGATGGAGAAGGGGAATGGTTTAAAGCGACGTTCAGGGATTTTGGTGATTTCGAATTGATTTCTGATGATATTCCACCGGTTATTACGGGTGGCTTTAAGGATAATTCAAATCTTTCGAAAGCCACAAGGATCATCTTTATTCCCACAGACAATAATAAAGAAATAAGGAATTTCAGAGCAGAACTTGACGGAAAGTGGCTCATGTTTACCAATGACAAAGGAAAATCATTCATTTATAACTTTGATGAAAAATGCGGTCGCGGAAGGCATGAACTCACAATTTCCATACAGGATGAGGCTGGCAATACAACAGAAAAAATTTTTCATTTTATCAGATAAAAATTATAACAATGGCACAATTATCAGAAGGGAAGAAAGCCCCCGCTTTTAAAGCAAAAGATCAAAATGGAACCACTGTATCATTAAGCGATTTTAAAGGCAAGAAAATAGTTTTATATTTTTATCCGGAGGACGATACTCCCACTTGCACCGTGGAAGCCTGCAATCTGCGCGATAATTATAAGGTCCTTCAGAAAGAAGGGTTGGTCGTTTTGGGCGTAAGCCCTGATGATGAAAAAAAACACAAGAAGTTTGAAGAAAAGTACAAACTTCCTTTTACGCTTTTGGCAGACCCTGAAAAAAAGATTATTGAGAAATATGGCGTTTGGGGAGAAAAAAATATGTACGGCCGGAAATATATAGGACTCCTTAGAACTACATTCTTAATAGATGAAAAAGGTTTTATTCAAAAAATATTCAGGAAACCTAAATCAAAAATTCATAGTGAAGAAATATTAAGTGCCCTGGGATAATTGATCTAATATTGTTGCTGTTACAATTTTTCTATGGATACAGAACTCTGCATTAAAGAAAATTCCTGGATCGCTCAGCTTGCAGCTAAAAAATTACGATCAAAGAATGCGGCGATAGTAATAAGAAAAACCATTTATCTCTATAACGTAATTATAGAGGATTTTTTAGCAGATACAGAATGGGTGAAGCATGAAATTTGTCATATCCGTCAATTTGAAGAGTACGGCTTTTTCCGTTTTATCCTGATGTATTTATGGGAAAGTATTAAGTATGGTTATCACAAAAATAAATTCGAAGTTGAAGCAAGAAATGCGGGTAATAATAAACAACTATTTTATTCCACGTATAAAATTCATCTCACTCCTGAATAATTAATAATCCAATTGCAGGCCCAACCTGTCTTTTAATTCCTTTACCAGCGGATATTCTTCAATAATTTTCAGATATTGTTCTTTTGTGGTAAAATATTTTTCGCGTTCTTTTTTATTATCACCATTTTCAATGACAATAACACGATAAGTTAGAAAGCGGTTATTAAAGTAAGTCTGAAGATGTTCTATAAGTACTACTCTTTCAGCTTCAATAAATTTCTGTTGAATATTATTTTCAGTTTTAATTTCAATACAATTTTCGTCGACCACAGATAATTTAGCTGATTTGAAGTTGGTAACGGCAGAATGGTTGTTGTTTTTGCGAAGTTCCTCGATATACAGACCCCATGCCACATATAATTCTTCCTCATTAAGCTCCTTCACTTTATGGTTGTTCTCCTTATTTTCAATTGCAACCTGCTCTCTTATTTTTTCAAGGTCGATTGATCTTTTCAATATTGTTTGTGGCCTTTTAGTGGCCACACGTGTGTGATCAGAAAAGTCCTTTTGCATTGCAGGCGTTTGTATTTCTTCCTGAATGATCAGCCTGGCTGAATCTCCATTCAATTTCCTTTTAGTCCTTTCATTCGGTGCGTTATCTGAAAGAGTACTGCTTTCTTTAAGCTTCTGATCAACCGGGGAGATTTTATTTTTTTCTTTTAAGACTACAGGCACAAGCGCTTTGAATGAAACCGGCTTCATCCTTTCAAGCTGTTTTTTTTTGATTGGCTGTTCTCCCTCAATTACAACCTCAATTGCCTGGCTCAGATAGCATAATTTTATTAAGGTCAGTTCCATATGTAGCCGCTTATTCTTTGCCTGGCGGTAATTAATTTCTGATTCACTTAATATATTCAACGCCCCCAATAAAAATGAGGCATCTGTTTTTAAAGCAACATCAAGATAACGTTGCTTAAAACTCTCCGATACCTCAAGTAAACTGGCTACTTTAGGATCTTTACTTACCAGCAGGTTTCGCACAAACTCAGCAAAATCATTCAGAACCAGATCGCCTTCAAAACCTTTCCTGTTAATTTCATCGTAAAGCAAGAAAGCATCACTAATTCTTTGGTTCTTCATCGCATCCATAAACCTGAAATAATAGTCTTCATCCAATATATTTAAGTGTTCTAAAGTGTTTGCATAGGTTAGTTTTCCATTGGTAAAGCTTACTATTTTATCCAGAATACTTAGCGCATCTCTCAGGCATCCCTCACTTTTTTGAGCTATAATATGTAAGGCAGTTTTATCGGCATTTATTTTTTCCTTCTCACATATTTCCTGAAGGTGTTCAACAGTGTCCTGGTTGGTAATTCTTTTAAAATCAAAAATCTGGCACCTTGAAAGTATGGTAGGTAAAATTTTGTGTTTCTCTGTAGTTGCTAAGATAAAAATTGCAAAGGGAGGTGGTTCTTCAAGTGTTTTAAGGAACGCGTTGAAAGCCTGGGAGGTAAGCATGTGTACTTCATCAATAATATAAACCTTGTAAGCTCCTGCCTGGGGAGCAAATCTTATCTGGTCTACAAGGGATCGTATATCATCCACCGAATTGTTGCTGGCTGCATCCAACTCGTGAATATTGAGGGAAGTCCCATTATCAAATGAAATGCAGGAATTGCAAACATTGCAGGCTTCACCATCCGGTGTCCTGCTTTCGCAGTTTATAGTCTTTGCAAGAATTCTTGCGCAGGTAGTTTTGCCTACACCCCTGGGGCCGCAGAATAAAAAGGCATGCGCTAATTGGTTATTTTTAATTGCATTTTTAAGCGTTGTTGTGATATGAGATTGACCCACAACTGTGCTAAAGTTTTGGGGTCGGTATTTCCTGGCTGAAACGATAAACTTATCCATAATGAGAAAGACAAATTTACGATTTTACTATCGATAATTTTTTTTGAAAATTTGAGATTTACCAAAAATCCACCAGCTGAAAATAATATTTAGATATTCAAAATCGGATGCCTTTTGAATTCCCGGCTTCTGTCAAATAAATACCTGTAGGTAGTGAGCCGCCTGCTTTGCAGAGCGCCTAAATTACGAGACATATTCAAAATCTTTGGATTAAAATCGCCCTGCCATTGCATTTCAAGCTCGTTATATTTTGTTTGATTTTGAATTACCTTAGCTCCTTCAACAATCATGTAATAATCAATTCCTTTCCCCTGATATTCCGGTATTACACCAAAAACAATTCCTGTAAACTTGGAACACACTCCTTTTCTCTTATGCCACAAATATTTTAGCTTAGCAAAGAAGCCAAATTTACCGTTAAGAAACCGGAATACCTGGTTAAGTTCAGGGAGGTTTACCCAAAAAGCAATTGGTTCGTTTTTATGATAAACAAACCAGATAAGCTTTTCATCCATTGCCGGTTTCATCGATATGAACATTTTGATGGCAGCATTTTTATTCAATTCTTTATTCCCTTCATGCTTCGCCCAGGCTTTGTTATATACTACACTAAAGTCAGTTGCAAATTTTTCAATTTGCTTTTTGTCAAGATGCATGGCCTTATATTCAGGATTTGAATTATACTTCTTATACTGTTGTGCAAATTTTTCATTTAGCTGTGTATGCACAAACATGTGCCAGCAAATCTGGTTATAGAAATTTCTAAACCCATAATTTTCAAATAGCTGAACATAATAAGGTGGATTATAATTCATCAGGTAGATAGGAGGCTTAAATCCTTCCACTACCAAACCCCACCATCTGTCTCTTTCACCAAAATTAATAGGGCCGTCCATTGCTTCCATTCCCTGCTGCATTAGCCAGCTTTTTGCCACATCAAATAACATATCTGCTGCTTCCTGGATGTTAACGCATTCAAAAAAACCGATACCGCCTGTTGGCTGTTCATCGCCTTTATTCTTGTATTTTTTGTTTACAAAGGCTGCTATACGGCCAATAGATTTGCCATCTACATCCTTTAAAATCCAACGTTTGCATTCACCAAAACGAAATGTTTTGTTCTTTTCCTGATCGAACACATCATTGATATCTTTATCCAGTGGTCTTATGTAGTTGGGATCACCTTTATAGATATTAAGCGGAACTTCAAGAAATTCCTTCTCTGTAATTTTATCTGATACCTGCAATAGTTGCATCTGTATGACTTAAATTAATTTGCAGGTAAAGTAACAATCAAAAAAGGTTGTTGCCAAAAAACGAAATTTTTTGGTTAGAAGGAATTTATCTTAAAGAATCAATGTTTTTTAGTCGGATTCTCGCTTATACTTCCAGATCATTCATATTTCCCCATTAAATTGTACAAGATTTTCTTGTCACTTTCCAGGAGTACCCTGCTGCTATCCTGCCTTTCAAAATGGCGCTTGAAAGCCCCGATAACTGCTGCGCTGTCTTTTGTTGAATATCCTATTACCCTGAGAGCCTGCATGCTATTAAAATTTTCCGGAACGGAGATATTTGTAGTGTCATCATACCACAATCCGAAACCTTTTTGAGAAAGCAATTGCCATGGAAAATTTACATTCGGATCGTTTTTCCTGGTTGGTGCTATATCGGCATGTCCGATAAAATTGGCGGTTGGAATGTTGTATAATTTTTTAAGTCTCCCCAATAGTTCAAGCAGACTATTGATTTGAGGTGCCGGAAAGCTATCGAAACCGTTATTATCAAGCTCAATTCCTATGGAAGAAGAATTAATATCCTTGTCGTTACCCCACGAACTCACGCCTGCCTGCCATGCCCGCAAATAGTCATTGAGCATATGATGAATAATTCCATCCCTGCAAATAACATAATGAGCGCTCACCTGTGAGCCGGGTAATGTAAAAGTTTGTAAAGTTTGATCACAACTGTTTTGCGCAGTATGGTGTATAATAACATAATTGGGTTTTCGTAACGCAAAGTTGGTTGTCCCAATCCATAAGTTGGAATTACTAATACTATCCTTAAGCGGTGCCTGGCTAATCAATTTTCCAAAGGATTTTGCCTGGTGTTTATATTGCCTGTTGGTAGCAGCATATTTGTTTGAAGAACAGGAAAGCATCAGGACTGTAATGAATAAACTATAAATGATCTTCCTCACTTAATTTTTTATAAAGATAACTAAGCACCTCAAAAAAATAAGTTTCGCTTTTTGTATTTTCAATTTAATAATTTGTACCTTCAATAAGCTTATGTTTCACTTTAATAGCTAACCTGCATTTCACCTATATTTAATTATTTCAAAAAAATTATTTATGAAAAAAATGGTATTTTATTTTTTGACGGGAATTGCTTTTGTTTCCTGCAACAGCACCGGAACTGAATCTAAGGAAGCTATGAAAGATTCTACAGCTACACCTTCAGCTTCAACAACAACCGTAATGAACTATCCTTATACTATTGATCACCCTGACAACTGGGATATGGGGAGCACCTCGAATACTATGACTGCATTAAGCGCTCTCAAAGCCTATCAGGATGGAAATGTTCCTGAATCGATGAAATATTTCGGGGACTCAGTGCAAATACAATTTGACGGAATGGATAAAAAGATGGCAGCTGACAGCCTCACAGCAATGTTTACAAATTGGAGAAAGGGCATGAAAACCATTGATATTAAAATGAGTGATTGGGAATCCGTTATTTCTAAGGATAAAAAAGGAGAATGGGTTACTATCTGGTACAGGCAAAAATGGGAAGACATGAAAGGAAAAAAGGATTCACTGGATGTGATAGACGATATGCAAATAAAAGATGGCAAAATTGTCAGGCTGGATGAATATTCAAGGAAATTACATTGATAAAAATTTAACCTTTTTTAAGCACTGCAGTATCGGTGCTTTTTTTTGCACTATGCAATTGGGTAAAAAATTAAGCCAATTTACCACCCTTTGGGATACCCAATTTACATATTCCTCCTGTACTGACCGCCTACTTCATAAAGTGCATGTGTTATCTGACCCAGTGAACAGAATTTCACCGTTTCCATTAATTCTTTAAAAAGGTTACCATTATTTATAGCAACTTCCTGTAATTGTCTTAATTTTTGCGAACTCTCGTTTTTATGAAGTCTATGAAAATATTTTAAATTATTAATCTGTAAATCCTTTTCCTCCTTTGTACTACGTATAACCTCTAACGGCAGTATTGTAGGAGAACCAGCCTTATTTAAAAAAGTATTTACTCCCACAATGGGAAATTCACCATTATTTTTGAGCGTTTCATAATAAAGGCTTTCTTCCTGTATTTTATTTCGCTGGTACATTCTTTCCATGGCTCCCAGCACGCCGCCCCTTTCAGATAACCTGTTAAACTCAGCCATTACGGCTTCTTCCACCAGGTCGGTAAGCTCCTCAATCAAAAAACTTCCCTGGTTTAAGTTTTCGTTTTTAGCCGTTCCCAGTTCACGGTTGATGATCAGTTGAATGGCCATAGCGCGCCGGACACTTTCTTCGGTAGGAGTTGTGATAGCTTCATCATACGCATTGGTATGAAGGCTGTTGCAATTATCATAAATAGCGTATAGCGCCTGCAAGGTCGTCCGAATATCATTGAAATCAATCTCCTGTGCATGAAGGCTGCGACCACTCGTTTGAATGTGATATTTTAGCTTTTGTGACCGGTCATTTGCATGATATTTATATTTCATGGCCTTTGCCCAAATACGTCTTGCCACCCGGCCTATTACACTGTACTCGGCATCCATGCCATTGCTGAAAAAGAATGAAAGGTTAGGAGCAAAATCATCAATATGCATTCCGCGGCTTAAATAATATTCTACATAAGTAAAGCCGTTTGCCAAAGTAAAAGCAAGCTGTGTTATAGGATTGGCGCCCGCTTCAGCGATATGATATCCGCTTATTGAAACAGAATAAAAATTTCTCACCTTTTTTTCAATAAAATATTCCTGGACATCTCCCATGAGCTTTAACGCAAATTCAGTTGAGAAAATGCAGGTATTTTGTGCCTGGTCTTCCTTTAAAATATCAGCTTGTACCGTTCCTCTTACCGTTGCCAAAGCCTTCGCTTTTATTTTTTCATAAATAGCTGTGTCCAGCACGTCCCCGCCCGATAAACCGAGGAGCCTGAGGCCAAGGCCATCATTGCCCTTGGGTAATTGTCCGGTAAATTTCCCCTCTCTTGCCTGAACCTTTTTTCCATCGATTCCCCTATAAAAGGGCAATACATCCGAATCAAATTTAGTTTCTATTATTTTATTTACGGAATCACCAAGATCATTTTCAATGATAAATTTTTCGCATTGCTGATCAATAGCTGCGTTTAAGAAGAAAGCCAGTAACATGGGAGCAGGTCCATTGATTGTCATGCTTACCGATGTTTTAGGGTCGCAAAGATCAAAGCCGCTGTATAATTTTTTTGCATCATCTACCGTTGCAACGCTCACACCGCTGTTGCCCACTTTGCCGTAAATGTCCGGACGCACATCGGGATCTTCGCCATATAAGGTAACACTATCAAATGCTGTACTGAGGCGCTTTGCGGGTTGGTCGAAGCTTACATAATGAAAACGCCTGTTCGTTCTTTCCGGGCCACCTTCTCCTGCGAACATTCTTGTAGGATCTTCTTCCACTCGCTTTAAAGGAAATACTCCGGCTGTAAAAGGAAATTTTCCCGGAAAATTTTCCTGGAATTGCCAGCGCAAAATATCACCCCATTCATTAAACCGTGGTATGGCAATTTTTGGAATTTTTAAATGAGAAAGGGTTTCAAAAAATAATGGTTGTTTCACTTTTTTCCCCCTTACATCATATTCAAAATACTCCTTTTGGTATGCCTTAATAATGCTGCTCCACTCGTTAATTAGCTTCCTGGAAATCGGTAATAATTTATTTGAAATTTCTTCAGATGCTGCTTCCATGACCGCAATTGCCGCTTCATTTTTTTTAGGCAATGAATGGCTATGTTCTTTAACAACTCTCGCAGCTCCGATTACCTGGTACCATTGAGAAGCCAGTTTTGCTTGTTGATCTGCAATTCGATTATAACCCTCTATTTCTTCAGCTATTTCCGCAAGATATCTTACTCGTTTTGCAGGAATAACAGGTATTCCATGGCTCTCACTCATTTTGGTGACCTTGTATTTTTTAAATGGAAATCCTTTTTCCTGATGGGCTATCTCAAAAATTTTATTGAAAAGAGTATTGCAACCCGGATCATTAAACACAGAAGCTACAGTGCCGATTATCGGAAGTTCTTCATTCTTTGCATCCCATAGGCCGTGATTTCTTTTGTACTGCTTAACTACATCATGTAATGCATCCAACGCACCTGCTTTGTCAAATTTATTAATGCATATGATATCGGCATAATCAAGCATATTGATTTTTTCCAATTGGGTAGCTGCTCCATATTCAGGGGTCATTGCATAAATGCTTATATCGCAGTATTTCAATATCGACACATCGCCCTGGCCTACCCCGGCACTTTCAAGAATAATAAAATCGTAGCCTGCAGCTTTGCAAATATCAATCGCTTCCTTAACGTGGGCACTTAAGGCTTTATCATTTTCCCTGGTTGCCAGGGAACGCATATAAGCTCTTGGATGATGAATGGAATTCATTCGGATCCGGTCCCCTAATAAAGCGCCGCCAGTCTTTTTCCTGGAAGGATCAACCGAAATGACTGCAATAGTTTTATCTTCATAAGTACTTAAAAAACGACGAACGATCTCATCAGTTACTGAAGATTTTCCTGCTCCTCCAGTACCTGTAATGCCCAATACGGCTGCCTCATCTTTGTCTTCCGTGACTGCAGCACCGGTTTTGGCAACGAGCACTTTATTTTTCTTTTTTGTCTCAGGTTCTTTTTTCAAAAATTCAACAGGATTGCCGTTTTCTGCATAGCTAATAGATTTTGCAACTTTCTTAATATCCCTCCACTCTCCCAGTGCAAATTTTCCATTGCTTTTAAAAGCATTTATTTCTGCTTTGCTAAAAGAATTCAGCGGCAAGCCGCATTTTTTCACTACATCTTCAATCATTCCTACCAGTCCCATTGTTCGTCCATCATCAGGAGAATAGATCTTAGTAATTCCATAAGCTTCCAACTCCTTAATTTCTGCCGGAAGAATGGTGCCTCCTCCTCCTCCAAAAATCTTAATTTGGCCGCAACCATTTTCATCAAGCAGGTCTTTCATGTATTTGAAAAATTCAATATGACCGCCCTGGTAACTGGTAACGGCTATCCCTTGCGCATCTTCTTCTATGGCACATTCCACAATTTCATGAACACTCCTGTTGTGGCCAAGATGAATAATTTCTGCGCCCTGGCTTTGCAAAATCCGCCTCATGATATTGATAGCTGCATCATGGCCATCAAATAATGAGGCCGCTGTAACAATTCTTATCTTACCAATCGTTTTATTTACCATAACATATTAACTGTGAACCATTAGATGATTCTCTTTGTATTACTATAAAATTACGACTAAACAAAGGGAAATAAACAGAAACAAAATGATATTCCGATCAGTTCATCTTAAAAGTTAAACTGGCAAATTCTTCAACACTAAGTGTTTCAGCACGGCGGTTAAATAAACTATCCTCAAGTATTTCTTTTGTAAACAAACTTTTTACGCCATTGCGCATGGTCTTGCGTCTTTGATTAAAAGCAGTTTTGACCAATACCCAAAAAGCTCTTTCACTTTTTACCGGCAAATAATTTTCCCGGGCCGTTAACCTGATTACACCACTTTGAACTTTTGGCTGTGGTGTAAAACATTCGTTGCCCACCGAAAACAAATACTCTACCTGATAATAATATTGCAAAAGCACACTCAGCACTCCATAAATTTTACTTCCTTCCTTTGCGGCCGCTCTTTCTGCAACCTCTTTCTGGAACATGCCGATAACAACCGGCACATATTCTTTCCATTCCAAAATTTTAAATAAAATTTGAGTGGAAATATTATAAGGGAAATTCCCGATAACAATAAATGGCTCATTGAAAGGACGATCAAGATCAAGAAAACTCTGGTGAATCAGGTTGCCTTTCAAAGTTGGAAAATGTGATAGCAGGTAAGTGATCTTTTCTTCATCTAATTCTACAGCTTTAAAATGTACGCCTGGCAATTTTAAGAGATGCTTTGTCAGTGCTCCCCCACCAGGTCCCACTTCGAGCAAATTACTGAATTGATGCCTTTGAAGCTCCGCAACAATTCCTTGTACAATCTTTTCATCTTTGAGAAAATGCTGCCCGAGGGACTTTTTTAATGTATACATCTAATAGTGAAATTACTGATAAGTTTGCCTATGAGAATGGTAAATCAATTTATCTGTTGCTATTTTCTTTTCAGGAAGCCAATTTCAAACTTTTGATTTTTCTACATTAAGCGCTGGCTTTTATGAAAGGCAAGTAAGCTGTATATGATTTAAGTAAGAAAAAAATAATCCTAACTCCGTACTGATTATTTTTGCAATAGATGATCTACACCACAAAAGGTATTGTACTTCGAACGATAAAATATGGCGAAACTTCGGTGATTGCATCCATCTTCACTGAAATGTTCGGTATCCAATCCTATATAATAAATGCGGTTCGCACGCAGGGAAAAAGCTCTAAAGCCCATTTTTTTCAACCTTCTTCCCTGCTGGAAATGCAAGTGTACCATAACGAACTGAAAAATCTGCAGCGAATTAAAGAACTAAAATGGAGCGCTTTATATAAGAATATTTTGAGCGAAGTTGCTAAAAATGCGGTAGCACTTTATATGATTGAATTATTGCAAAAATGCCTGAAGCAACCTGAAACAAATACCGATCTTTTTCATTTCTGCGAAGATGCATTGTTGGAGCTGGATTTGGCGGAAGATGAAATCACAGCAAACTTTCCGGCTTTTTTTGCTTTGCAACTGGTTCATTTTTTAGGGTTCCGCTTACAGGATAACTATACCAACGAACTGAAGCATTTTGATCTTCGCGAGGGAAATTTCACAAATGCCATTTTATCAAAGGAGTATTTTACAGACACGTTGATAAGCTTTCATATTTCACAATTACTGAAGGCTATGCAGCCGGCAGATTTATCACAAATTAAACTCAATAAAAATTTAAGAAAATCAATTTTGCAGGTAGTAGAAAAATATTATGCATTTCATATCCCGGAATTTGGGACTATGAAAACGCTTCCTGTTTTGCACGAATTAATGAATTAATTTTTCCTCCATGGAATTATCAATCCAGTTAGTTCTATAATAATCTTCTTGAATTAGAATCAGGAGTCAGTTTATCTCCTGAAATATTTTCTATTAAGACAATGCCGGGTTGTTTACCGGGTTTAAAACTTCCCAAATTCTTTTGCATTTGCAGCGCTTTTGCTCCATTTAGCGTTGCGCAGCTCAGCAAGATTTCAGTTGAAATACCGGGAAAATTCTTTGCGAGAGTTTTCAATTCTTCCAGTATATTAAGCTGATGATTTGATGCCAGGCTGTCTGTGCCTATTACAATATTTGAGTTATTTTCCAAAAGCATATCAATGGGCGGCAACGCATTTTCTATATACAGATTTGCATTTGCACACAAACAAAAAGAAATTATTTGATTCCCGGACTTTGTTTGGTTTAAGTATTGAAGCTCCTGTTCTTTCATGTAAGTATTGTGAACAAGTATAACAGAGGGGGCCTCAGCAAAATTTTTGAAATAGGATTGGAGGCTTGTAAGTTTTACGGGTTTATAAAAAGAATTATCAATATTCATCCTTTTGTACAAGTCAACCAGGCTGCCTGATCCATTAAGAAAAAATTCATCCTCATCTTTTGTTTCCTGGTTGTGGATGGTAACGACCTTGCCGGAAAAAAAAGGAGTAATTTTTCCCCACAATTCCTGGGAAACAGAATAAGGAGCATGAGGAACAATTGAGGCTATTTGCCTTTTGCTGATAAATTCATCATAATAAGATTTACTTTTCCTAAACCTGGATTCAGCAATGGCAGGATTCCATCCGCTGGTTTCTATGAAATTATAATAGGCAATCTTTCCTTCTTCTTTCTTAGCAAGTGACATGGTATTATTACAGATGTCGCCCACTGCTATAATTCCGCTTTCCAGCATTTCCGCTTCAGCTTTTGCAATGGCATCTAAGATTTTTTCTTCTTCAAAATTTCTGCCCGTTACAACTGAAAATACAAAGTCTGACAGCCCTTTTTTTTCAGGTATTGTGTTTTTCAGATGTGATAATTCCAGGTGGCAATGAACATTGATGAATCCGGGTGAGATTATCCCCGTGAATGATTCCACACCCTCGCCGGCATTTGTATAATGAACGATTTCTTTTATTCTACCTGTAGAATCTGTAATTAAAACAAGGTCTTCCGCCAGCAGGTTCTCACCATTGAATAAATAATCTGCTTTAAATTTTCGATATCCCATGTAAAAACTAATAAGTTAATTTTGCTTCCCGGAAATCAAAGATAACCCGAGTAATGATTGTCGCATGAAAAGCAGATTTCCTGAAGCAGATGCCTGTAACAAATGTAAACTGAATGTTAGAAAAACTAGAAGCCATAAAGGCAAGGTTCGAAGAATTAGGAGTGGCACTTTCTAATCCTGAAATTGTAAATGATAACCGGAAATACAAGCAACTTAGCAAGGAATACCGAAGCCTGGAAAAGATTGTGCTTGTAAGAAATCAATACGCCAAAATACTTGAGGACATTGCATTTTATAAGGAAATGCTCAGCAGCGATGACGAAGAAATGAAAAATCTGGCCAAGGAAGAAATACCAGCTTTGCAGGAAGCGAAAGAAAGTTATGAGCAACAAATAAGGAATATGCTAATTCCGAAGGATCCGCAGGATGAAAAGAATTGTATTTTGGAGATAAGGGCCGGTACAGGCGGGGATGAAGCCTCATTATTTGCCGGTAACCTCATGAGAATGTACCTTAAGTTTTGTGAATCAAAAGGATGGAAGACAACTTTACTTAGCGAAAGTGAAGGTACCGTAGGCGGCTATAAAGAAGTACAAATAGAAGTAACCGGAGAAGATGTTTATGGAACGCTAAAATTTGAAAGCGGCGTTCATCGGGTTCAGCGGGTTCCTGATACTGAAAGTAGCGGAAGGGTGCATACCAGTGCTGCCACAGTAGCCGTAATGCCCGAGGCAGAAGAGGTTGATATTGACATAAAGGACAGTGATGTGAAAATGGAAACAGCTCGAAGCGGAGGCGCTGGCGGTCAAAATGTAAATAAAGTAGAAACCAAAGTTATGCTTACGCATATTCCTACAGGAATTGTAATAACCTGTCAAACTGAAAGAAGCCAACTTGGAAACAGGGAAAAGGCTATGCAAATGTTGCGCACCAAATTATATGAAGAAGAAGTGCGCAGGCAGGAAGAAGAAATATCCCGCCACCGAAAGAGTCTGGTAAGTACCGGCGATCGTTCTGCCAAAATAAGAACTTACAATTATCCACAGGGCAGGGTGACGGATCATCGCATCGGCCTGACTGTTTACAACCTTGATAACGTGCTCAATGGGGATTTACAGGAATTTATTGATGCACTTCAATTTGCTGAAAATTCAGAAAAATTGGTCCATCAATAACCAGGGAAAAGATAGAAAAATATGAATCTTCGAAAGTCATTTAATAAATTGGTAACAATTTTATTTTATCTCTTATATATTTATTAACAAAAGTGTTCTTAACTTTGGCATATGATTTGAAATATAATCAGCATAAATTTTAAAAGTCAATTTTCTCATAAGCAGTTAGTTTTGGTAAACGGCCCCTGTTTCTACAGGGGCTTTTCTTTATTTAATAACTATCTTAAAATAATTGTTAAGCAACTTATCAGCTTTATGTAATAACCAATTTCAAGGATCTAAAATTTATCTTTGTAAGGATGCCAATCCCAATTATTTCAAATGTTTCCAAATAAATTTATTTAAGTTTTCATGAGCATTAATAGTACCACTCAGATTTTTCAAACCAATAAACCTACACGATGGAAAAGTATTAAATGGACCTCTCGCGTTTTGGTATTTATAGCATTATTCTTTTTTGTGGTTCTGGGACTTGCACTATACATCGGCTCTCAACCCAATTTGCCAAATATGGAGGCAAAAGCGAAAGAATTTGAAACCACTTTAGATCCCTCGAACCCTCTCACCTTAAAAAATGCTCAAAACCAAAAATATAAAGGCTTTAAGACCTTTTTGTTCAATAAATACAAATCAGATTCATTAAAAAAAGCTAAAAATGGTTTGGCATCAAAGGCCAAATCGCTCTCAGTTATAAGGGCGGCCTTTTATACACCCTGGACTTCAAATACTTCTTTACCCGATCTTCAAAAAAATGCTGACAAGCTAAATACCATATTTCCCGAATGGTTTTTTATCGATACAGTTACATACAGACTTCAAACCAGAATCGACAGCGCTGGCCTTGTTTTAATGAAGCAAAAGCAATTGAGCATTTTGCCTTTACTCTCAAATTTTAATTCATACAAGGGAGATTTTGATGGTAAGTTATTGCATAAGTTATTAAATAACCCTTCTCTCAGGGATAAATTAATACAGCAAATTGCGGATACACTTTCTTATTATCAATTGAATGGAATAAATATTGATTTTGAAGAACTGGCAGAAAAAACAAACAAACCTCTTACATCCTTTCAACAAAAATTATTCGAAACCTTACATGCAAAAAATATGCTCGTAAGCATGGATGTGGAACCTAAAAATAACGATTACGATTATACGAATTTGTCCAAATATAATGATTATATCATTTTGATGGCTTACGACCAGTTTAATAATTCAACGGGACCGGGACCGATCAGCAGTCAAAAATGGATAGAAGATGCCTTATCATGGACCGCAGACAGAATTGATCCTTCTAAAGTTATATTAGGTATTGGCGCTTTCGGGTATGAATGGTCTAATGGTAAATATGAAGCAACCTTTACGTATAATGATGCTATTAATAAGGCAAAACCCCTAAATGCCAAAATCATTTATGATAATGATTCCTATAACCTGCATTATAGCTACGCATCTCAAGATTCCACAGATTCGGGAATAGATACTATTAGCCATGAAGTTTGGTTTACGGATGCTGCTACCACCTTCAATATTTTAAGATTTAGTGATGAATTTCCTGCAGCAGGAACTGTTTTGTGGAGGTTAGGCAGCGAAGATCAGCGCATATGGAAATATTATAATCGTAATTTAAGTAATGCCGCACTTCAGCAGCAGCCTTTCGATTTTGATTCACTTACCACAATTCCTGTGATATTAAATAATGTAGGTTTTCAGGGAGAAGGAGAGGTTCTTGATATCCTCTATTCTCCTCAGCCGGGTAAAATCGATTTGGAGATTGATAGTACAGAAGAATTAATTGCAGAACAAGATTATGTACAACTTCCTTCCGGATTTGTAATAAGAAAATTTGCGGAAGATACTACAGTGGGTAAAGGCCATAAATTGATTCTCACTTTTGATGACGGCCCAAGCGAGGAATGGACACCGAAAATTCTGGATATTCTGGAAAGACAAAAGGTACCTGCTACATTTTTTGTTGTTGGCATTAATGCCGAGCAAAACATCCCCATATTGCAAAGAGAATTTAGGGATGGTTTTGAAATAGGAAATCACACATTTACCCATCACAATATTGCTGATATGAGCCTTCAAAGGGCTGCCCTGGAAATGAAACTGACCCGGCTCCTTATTGAGAGTATTACAGGATATTCAACAATTCTATTCAGAGCACCATATAATGCAGACTCTGAGCCACAGACTTATGAAGAACTTGCGCCTATAGAAAGAAGCCGCAGTGAAAATTATTTAACTGTAAATGAAAGTATTGATCCAAATGACTGGGTGCCGGGGGTAAGCGCCGACAGTATTTTTCAAAGAGTGGTAAACCAGGTTAAACAAGGAAATGCGAGCATTATTTTGCTTCATGATGCCGGGGGTGTTACAAGGGAGGCAACCGTTGAAGCATTGCCCCGAATCATCAAATATTTTAAAGATAGCGGTTATGTATTTACTACAGTTGCGGATCTTATGGGTAAAACCAAAGATGAGGTAATGCCCAGGGTAGCTTCATCCCGGGACAGTTGGACGAGGAAATTTAATTTTTTCCTTGCTGAAGCCGGATACTGGAGTGGTCATTTTTTATTTTCTCTTTTCATCATTGGAATTTTGTTATCAGTCGGCCGAATTATACTGATGGCTGTTCTAGCAAGCATTCAGAAAACCAGGGAGAGTAAAAATTCAAAAGAGATTATGAATTCATCATTACTGCCTGCGGACAAAACCCTGTGGCCATTGGTGAGTATCATTATTCCTGCCTATAATGAACAGGTAAATGCCATACGCACCATCAACAGTCTTCTCGCCCAGGATTACCCAAACCTGGAAATAATTTTTGTTGACGATGGAAGTAAGGATTCAACCTTTTCTAAAGTCGATAACCAGTTTAATTCAAACCCTAAGGTCAATATTTTCACAAAACAAAATGGAGGGAAAGCATCAGCATTAAACTTTGGCATTCAAAAATCCAGGGCAGATTTTGTTGTTTGTATTGATGCTGATACCCAACTTAAAACTGATGCAGTAACAGAACTAATGAAGAAATTCGATGATGAAAATGTTGCTGCTGTAGCAGGAAATGTAAAAGTGGGGAACCAGGTCAATATGATCACTCGCTGGCAAAGTATTGAATACGTTACTTCTCAAAATTTTGATCGCAGGGCCTTTGATCTGCTGAATTGTATTACCGTTGTTCCGGGAGCAATCGGGGCATTCCGGAAGGATGCCGTTCTTATTGCAGGTGGATTCACTACAGATACGCTGGCCGAAGATTGTGATCTGACTATGAGGCTGCTCATCCAGGGATTTACCATCAGAAATTGTACTTCAGCTCTTTCTTTTACAGAGGCTCCGGAAACTTTCAGGCAGTTTTTGAAACAAAGATTCAGATGGAGTTTCGGGGTAATGCAGTGTTTCTGGAAACACAGGAATACGGTTTTTAATCCAAAATATAAAAATTTTGGAATGATCTCCATGCCAAATATTTTAATTTATCAAATGATATTGCCGATCCTTGCACCATTGGCAGATGTCATATTATTGCTTAGTCTTATAGCTGCATCATTTGGAATAATTATAGCCAGTATACCTCATATAATATTGTATTATATTGTTTTTACCATTATTGATATTGCGGGAGCAGCCCTTGCTTTTGCCTTTGAAAAAGAAAATCATTTAAAGCTTATCTGGATGCTCCCTCAGCGGTTAATATACCGGCAACTCATGTATTATATACTGATAAAATCCTTCAATAAAGCCATGAAAGGTGAGTTACAAGGCTGGGGAGCCTTAAAGCGAACTGGCAGCGTAAAGGATGTTTCCTTGGCCAAATAGAGTAATTATATTTACAAATCTGATTATGCTCATATTGTTCTAATTCGCAAAGTGATCTATTAATTTATTGTTTTGTAATTTACCGGAAAACTAACGAATCAATCTTTATAACTTTATTTATGAGTTTCAAAAATAAGACAGTTTTTATTACCGGCGCCTCACGGGGAATAGGAAAAGCAATTGCTTTAAGGCTTGCCAGGGAAGGCACCAACATCGTAATTGCAGCTAAATCGATAGAAGAAAATCCCAAATTAGGCGGAACTATCTATAGCGCAGCTCATGAAGTTGAGGAGGCAGGTGGCAAGGCGCTTGCCTTGCAGTGTGATATAAGATTTGAAGACCAGATATTAAATGCTGTGGAAAAAGCAGTGGCTGCTTTCGGTGGTATTGATATCCTTATTAATAATGCTTCGGCTATTTCATTAACAAATGTTGAACAAACTGGATCAAAAGCTTTTGGATTGATGCATGATATTAATGTGAAAGGAACCTTTTTTGTTAGCAAAGCCTGTATTCCCCATTTAAAAAAAGGGGGAAATGCCCATATTCTGAATCTTTCCCCGCCCATAAATCCTGAAAGGAAATGGCTTCATAACCATGTCGCATATACGATAAGTAAATACAATATGACTATGATTGCCTTAGGGCTCTCAGGCGAATTAAAAAAATATCACATAGCTGCCAATTCCCTTTGGCCGAAAACTACCATAGCCACAGCTGCCGTGCGCAATCTATTAGGAGGCGAGGCTCTCATAAAAATGAGCCGTACTCCTGAAATCATTGCTGATGCTGCCTATTTCATTTTAAACAGACCTTCAGAATCCTGCACAGGAAATAGTTTTATTGACGAGGAAGTTCTTATTTCTGAAGGAATCACCGATTTGGAAAAATATGCTGTTGAGCCCGGGGGCAATCTTTACACAGACTTATTTCTGTAGAAGTTTTAATTTAAGGTTAACACTTATTGTGAAATCAGTTTTTCCAACCGACTTAGGATCTCTCCCATTTTTGCATAAATATATTCATATTCGGGTAAAGTATTCGCGGTATAAATAATGAAAATAGAAAGTCTTTTGTTAAGTTTTTTAAGCATGGCCTGCAAAGATGGTTTTTGCAACCGATAGGATTCCCGCATCAGTCTTTTTATCCTGTTTCGGTCAGTGGCTTTTTTAAAGTTTTTGGTGCTTACTGAAAATGCGGCTTTCAAATAATCCAGGTCTTCTTTTGAATCCAAATAAAGTATCCTCAAAGGTGGATCGGAAAATGTCTTTCCTTCCTTGAAAAGTTGCTGAATGGTCTTCCTGCTTTTGAGCTTTTCAGCCATTCCTAATGTGAGTTGATGCCGGATAAGTTGATTCTTTTAATTGAAAATATATTATCTACCGCTAAAATGAACGACCATATTCTTGGAATGTGGCTTCGGAAGAATAAGGCAAAGCCTTTTAATTCCAAGCCAGTTCCTGGCTTGTGAAAAGATTTTTTAAATGACGTTTTTTGAACAGCATTTTAAGCTGTTTCAGTCTGCTTGTTACAGGAAAATTTTCAACCTGGATCAGCAACTCTTAGAATTTTGCAAACCAGAAGTTTTTTTGGTCAACCGTATATTCAGTCAAAGATCAAAACAAAAATAATGATTCTTAATTAAAACAAAAATCACATTACCACCAGCAAAGCAGGTGGTTTTTTAAGGATAAATAAAAAATAGCCCCCTATATATGAGGCTATTTATAAAATTATTTCACGTTTTAATTTATTTTTTGCTTCCGTGTTCATGAGAAACGGTAAGTTTATGACGCCCTTTCTTCCTGCGGCTGGCCAAAACCTTCCGTCCATTCGCAGTTGACATGCGCTCTCTAAAGCCATGCACACTCTTGCGGCGGCGCTTATGTGGTTGGTATGTGCGTTTTTTCCCTGGCATTTTTGTTTTATTTTCCTTTTATAAATTATTTCATTTCTTTCAGCCGGGCACCATCCCTGCTGGATGTGAAAGGGCGGCAAAAATAAGAAAGTATTTTAGAATTAAGGTGAATGATTCTAACTTTTTTAATACTTTTTCATGTTAAATCGATATGGCTTGAAACCACTGGTTTTCCGAAAAATATAGCAGAATGCTTATCAAAATCCATCGTTGAATCTGTTGTATAGAACTGAAGATGTCCGTTTTTACTGCATTTCTTTTCTATTTCCGGATGTCGGAATAAATAATTCTCCAAACTGGCAGCAATTATTTCTCCCTGAGAAACTAATTTTACCTTATCCGAAACATACTTTTTGATTTTCTCTTCAACCAAAGGATAATGAGTACAAGCGAGTAAAATCGTATCAATTTCAGGGGAATCAGCAAGCAGAGCCTCTACATCTTTCTTTATGAAATAATCAGCTCCTGGCGATGAATATTCATTGTTTTCTACTAATGGGACCCAAAGAGGGCATGCATGCTGGAATACCCTTAGATCAGGAAAGAATTTTTTTACTTCAATTGGATATGACTTAGAGTCCACTGTTCCCCTGGTTCCAAGGATGCCAACATGTTTAGTTTTGGTATAATTGCCAATTATTTCAGCAGTTGGCCTTATTACCCCTAAAACCCTTCGACTATCGTCACAGGTGGGGAGGAACTTTTGCTGAATAGTTCGCAAAGCCTTTGCTGAAGCAGTGTTACATGCAAGAACGATAAGCGGGCAGCCTTCTTGAAATAACCATTTGACAGATTGCAAAGTGTATTCGTAAACTGTATCAAAAGACCGGGTACCATAGGGAGCCCTTGCATTATCTCCCAGGTAAATGTAATCGTATGAAGGCATATTTTTCACAATCTGCCTTAGAACGGTAAGACCTCCATAACCTGAGTCGAAAACGCCTATCGGAGATAATTTACTCATTAAATAAAATTAAATAAGCCATCCCCGTTCAGGAGATGGCTTATACTTTTTTCTGTGCATCTTATTGCTTGGGAGCTGAGGTTCCGGTAGCGGGTGCTGGTTCTTTTAATCCAAGTTTCTTTCTTACTAATGGACCTACATCTGAAGTTGGAGGCATATAAATTAATGCTTCTCTCGGGAAAATATAAGTATATCCATTTTCCTTAGCCACCTCTTCTATAGCACCCTGTAATTTCTTTTGTATGGGTAAAGAAAGCTCCTGGCGCTTCTGCTCAAACTGGTTCTGGATTTTTTGATCCATTCCGCTCATATCCTGAACCTGTTTTTGAAGGTCAGCTCTTTTCACTTCTTTCAAACTGGGACTCATTGTCGCAGAATCTTTATAGAATTTCTGAACAGCCTCATTTAATGCTGTCTTCTGGTCATCTGCATTTTGATATAATGACTGCTGGTATTGGTTGAGTTGGGTTTGCACCTGCGCGCCTTCAGGCATGAGTTGAATAATTTCATCAGCGCTGATATAGCCGATCTTCTGAGCATTACCTGTAATTGAAAATGCAAATAATCCTGCGGCAATCAAAGTAAGAGTTATGAACTTTTTCATTTTTGTAATAATATTTGTTTTTAATTTAATATTTAAAATCATTGTTTAAAACTATAAGTATCAATGAGACATTTTATTAAAATCTACTTGACGCCCATTTCCTTGAGCACATCGTCACTTCGGTCAAGTTTTGGGTCGGCAAATATAACGGTTATTCCTTCACTTCTATCCAAAATAAAATCATATAATTTCGAAGCCGCAAGTTTTTGAACCGCATTGTAAACCCTATCCTGTATTGGTTTTATAAGTTCCTGCCTTTTTTTAAATAAATCCCCCTGGTATCCAAATCTCTTTCTCTGGAGATCTTTTAGATCTTTATCTGCGTTATATAATTCATCTTCTCTTTTTTTCTTAAGATCATCGCT
>OBLT010000336.1_pt1 | contig 32152 bp, 26 predicted proteins | sample 1518721 | NCBI WGS metagenome assembly OBLT01 (sample SAMEA3539307, study PRJEB22396) | soil metagenome | biome: tundra; feature: field; material: soil | place: USA | collected 2010-05 | depth 0.15 m | reverse complement strand
GACGTGCGGGGGACAGCTCACCTCGGGTAAGCAGTGAACCCTTTCATCCTGCTTGGGGGCCTCCAGCGCCGGCTGCGTCAGAGGCCCCATGTTCTGGCCGCACCCGAACCCATGCGCGAAGACCACCGGTGTGCCCGGCCGACCGGAGATCCGCACCCGGTTCCTTCTTCGCAGGCGCAGAATGCCGGGCAGGATCCGGTACCGCCGGGCAAGGCGCGATCGCGTAGCGCGCCGCCCTCCACGTGGTCGGCGATCGGCTTCCGGGTTGCTTGCCTACACTGACGGGCATGGCATGCCGCATCAGTGAGCTGGTCATCGACGCCGCCGATCCCGGCCGGCTCGCCGCGTTCTGGAGCCAGGTCCTCGGCTATGTCGAACTCGGACGGGAGGACGACGGGAGCATTGAGATCGGGCCGCCGGACGCCCGGTTTCGGTGGCCTGCAGCCGACCCTCGTCCTCAGCCCTAGTACCGATCCGCGGGCCGGGAAGCTCCGGCTGCACATCGACGTCAACGCCACCGACCGCGATCAGGACGCCGAGCTGGAGCGGCTGCTAGCTCTCGGCGCCAGACCCGCCGACGTCGGCCAGGGCGGCACCGAGACCTGGCACGTTCTGGCCGACCCAGAAGGCAACGAATTCTGCCTCCTGCACACCCGGCTCCAGCCCCTCTGACCACAAGCATCCCGGGGGCTGTCCGGGGCCGTCCTGACAACGGCCAGCGGGGAGTACTCAAGTAGCCGCCGACAGGTGCGTCCGGGCCCGCCAAGCTCCGCGGTAGCGGCCCCGATCGGGATTTCTGCGCTTGGCTCGCCCGCACCCCGCACCGGACCGGCACCTCCGGGGTACGCGTGTTCCGGGCGGCGCCTGCTGTCAGCTGCTCCCGATGGATGCCCTCATCTGCGGACAGGGTCGTCGTCCGCAGCACGCAGGAAGCGCCTTTGCCACGCCATCCGCCGGCAGGAAGCCCGTGAACTCTGCCCAGCCGAGGACAAGCTGACGAGAAAGCCCGTCACGGAGAGCAACCTGACCCTCGTGCGCCCGCGCACATCGCCGCCCAATTAGGTATGCCAGGGACGAGGACCGTCGGGCTGGTTTCGATCACGCAGTACTGACGGTTCTGGCGCTTCGGCACTAGCTGGAGTCAGTCGACGGTTTCACAGCCCGGTCCTCCTGCCCGAGTGCCAGACCGCTGACCAGCACATACGCCGTTCGAGGTGCGATTTCGGGCCGTGGCCGCCCGCCATGCGTCCGTTGGCATCAGGCTTGGTCCACGGACGGGTGCGGAAAGATCCACGGACGAGGCCAGTGGGAGCGCTTGGGCCGACCGTCTTGCCCTGCTTCTCGCCCCTGACCTGCTACTTCAGGCTTCCGGTGTCGGCCGGGTGGTCGTGGCCGGATCCCATCCAGTGCCCGGTGATCAGCCATAGTTCGTAGTAGAGCAGCCATTGGCTGGTCCACGGCAGGATCGTGGCGACCAGGAGCATGGACCCTTTCCACTGGCCGGGTAGGTATAGGCACAGGTCGCCGTTGGAGTACACGTGCGGCAGCGAGGTCGCGCCCGGGTGGAGTGCTAGTGGCGGGTCGATGATGGCGACTCGGGGGACGCGGTGGTGGCGGTAGGTCAGCCGCGCGGTGTAGTGGCGGCTGGCGGGCGTGGGCTGCAGGACCACAGTGCAACGTAGTTCTCCCGCACGTACCGTGCCCTGTGTTTCGGGCAGGGCGCTCTTGAGCGCGGCGAGTTGCAGGCCGAGGTTAATTGCGCGGGAGGTGACCATGGAAGGTGTGCTCGCGTAGCCGGCGCCCGGTGGACGAGGCGGAGGCGGTGAGCAGCCCGGTCGTCCCCATGCGCAGCTGCTGCTTGTTCATCTCGGTGGCGTAGCGCAGGTAGGACTTCGTCACGGGCTCACGGTCGAAGGTCTCGGTCAGCCTGGCGTATACGGTGTCCAAGCCCTTGCCTTCAAGGCCCGCCAAGTCGTTCATGGTGGCGGTGATCTGGTCGTACCAGCGGTAGAAGGCCTTGCGCCGCTCGGGGTAGTCGTTCCACTTGTCGGTGAAGTTCTCCTCCTCGTGGGCGGGGTTGGGCACCCACCACTTGTCGTTGCGCCGCTCGACATACTGGGTCATGTTGTCTAGCACCCCGCGGACTGCGGTGAACAGGTCGGGCTCGCCGTCGTAGGCGCGTCCGGCCAGGGTGGTGATCAGAATCGACGGCGGCCGGTTGTCGAGGTCGGCGGCGAAGGCGATCATGCAGTGCCACTTGAGGATCTGGACGACGCGCTGCAGTGGCGTGCGGGTCCGCCACGTGGGTACGTCGGCAACGCTCGCGTGTCGCTTTGCCAGGAGTACCCGGGTCATCTCGGAGCGGCCCTTGAACCAATCTGCATAACCGATCGGATTGCTGTGCTGCCACCTGAACAGGTTCTCGTCGGTCAGCAGGATGCCGGTCGGCGGGTGCTCGTCGTCGGGAATGGCCGGCAGGACGTCCAGATGGAAGCCCTGGTACCCCAGGGTCCAGCAGCGGCGCCGGGATTCAAGGCTGTGCGGCCCGTCGGCGTGCCCCTGGTCGGATTTCCACTTGCGGTAGTCGTCGAGCAAACGGCCGACCCGTTCCTTCAGCTCGCTCTGGGTGATGTTCTCCCGGACCAGCAGGAGCCAGATGACCAGGTCGATGTCGTACTCGCCCCCCGGGGTGGAGGGCCGAACCACGGTGCCCAACAGGAACGACCCTTGAGGGTAGACATGACTGCCGGGGTTGCCGTGGTCGGCGAGCCAGGCTCCGACTTCCTCGTAGGCGGTGACGGCGGCCTCGCGGAGTTCTTCGGAGATGTCCAGAACGTCGACAGCTCCGTCCAGGAGCATCGAGAGCATCTCGGGGAGTGAGTCCATGTCATTCCTCACGCTGCGGGTAGATGGGGGCGAACACCGGTGCCCGGTGGTCGCAGAACAGGCGGTGCACGACCGGGGAAGCGTCGCGGCTGACGTGGCCGGCCAGCCCGTAGAGCACGTCGGTGTCGACCTTGTCCAGGGAGACAGCGCCCGTCGGCACGGTGGGGTTGAGGCGGAACACGTCGTCTTTGCCGATCAGATGGCGGACTTGCTTGGTGGCGCTCCCGCTCTGGGCGCGCATCAGCACCTCGACCGCGTCGCCCGCCCACGCCAGCATGCCGCCGCGATCGAGACGGCGCCCCCGACGGCGGACGTCGGTGGTGGTGCCGAGGCTGAACACCCGGATGTCGTCGAGCGGGACGCCGAGCGGTCCCGCGGCCTCAGTGAGGGCGACCATGGCCGGGTTGTTGGCCCACAGGCCGCCGTCGACCAGCCGCGCCCCGTCCAGCGGATGAGCGGGAAGATACGTCGGCGCGGCCGAGGTGGCGAGGGCGACGTTTACGGCCTTCTCCCGCCAGTCCCGCTTCAGCGTCGGCAGGTGCGGGGTCCGGAACAGGTAGACGTCATCGGCGGCCATGTTGTAGCTGGTGATCACCAGCCGCTTGGCGCTCTCGCCGAAGGTCCGCTCACCGAAGACGCCGGAGAGCGCTCTCTTGAGCGGCTCGCGTCCGTACTTGGCCCGGAGCAGTCGCTGCAGGGAGCGCGTCCGGGTGCGGTCCCGGAAGATCCGCGGGCCGTGCTCGGTGTAGAAGGCCGTTATCTCCTGGGGCGACAGGCCCAGCCCGAGGCCCAGGGCGATGATCCCGCCCGTCGAGGTCCCGGCGATCAGATCGAAGTGGTCGGCGATCCGGGTTCCTAGATCCTCCTCCAGGCGCGCGAGGACCGCCGCCGAGAACATCCCCCGGAAACCACCACCGTCCAGGGACAGGATTTGGAAGCGTCCTGCCATGTCCCACCCCCAGGCCGGGTCACTGCCACGTCGGCGCCGACCCGAGCGAACCAGACACTGCTAACAACAGTACTTAATATCACATCACTTGTTTCCGCGTGCTGTTCTACAATGAAGTGTAACGGTTCCCTTAGGGTTCCGTCCCGACGTTCTACAGCCTCGTGATCCGCCAGGATGGGAGCAAGATCAGCGAAGGGGAGCGATGAGCACGCATGCGTTCGAACGGGCGCGGCTCCGCATCGCCCGTGAACTGGCGCGACTGAGCCAGGCGCAGCTCGCCAGCGAAGCGGGAGTGACGCCCGCCGCGATCAGCCAGTTCGAGAGCGGCGCTGCCCGGCCGAGCCCGGAAACCGTCGCCGTCCTAAGTGAAGTCCTGAACGTCCCTATCGCGTTCTTCCACGAGGAGATCCAAGAAAGCCACGACGGGTTCTTCCGCTCTTTGCGGCGCACATCGGTCGCCGATCGCAGGAGGGCCCGGGCGATCGCCTACGTCGCTCACGACGTTGCGGTGCGCGCGGCCGCAGCAGGCCAGTTTCCCGCGACCGATGTCCCCGTGATTCCGGTAAGCGGCCTGAACGCCGTCCGGGCGGAGGTCGAACGCGCCGCCGCACAGGTACGGGCTCAGTGGGGCATCGCCCCCGGCCCCGCGCCCGACATCACCGAACTCCTCGAGGCGCATGGCATCACCGTCATCCGCCTCCCCCTCGGCAGCAACGACGTTGACGCATTCTCCCTGCCATTCGCCGACCATCCGGTGGTCGTCCTGGGCACCGACAAGGAGGACCGTGCCCGTTCCCGCTTCGACGGCACACACGAACTCGGACATCTCGTGATCCACGGAGAGCAGATCTGGGGCGTCAAGGAAGTCGAGACACAAGCACACCAATTCGCAGCAGGATTCCTGCTGCCCGCCGAGCAGATCTACGACCAGCTCCCGACGACAGCCGACTGGCCCGCACTGTTCGAACTCAAACGGCACTGGCAAGTCTCACTAGCCGCCCTGCTGATGCGCGCTAAGACCCTGGGACGCATGACCGAAGCCACCTACCTGTCAGCCATAAAGACCGCATCCGCCAGAGGCTGGCGACGCATTGAACCCGTCCCCCTCGGCCAGCCAGAACAACCAACCAGGCTCCTCGCCTACCTCGCCTCCCCAGACAGCACCGCCGCGAGGGCCGTTCTGCCACCCCAGATCCTTGAGCGCATACAAACAGCGTCTACGGCCTGACGAGGCAAGGTCGGCATCACACCTGTGGTGTCGACAGAACCAACTCAGGCTGAGTCGACGGCTCTACAGCCTGTCGCTCCTAGCCGAGATGAACATCGGTGACCAGCGCAGACGCGGGCCGAATGCCGAACCACGTCCTTCCGCATGACGGTTCCGTCGGGGCCGTGCACGTACTCAGCCCGCAAGTACATCGAGAGGTATATTCTCGCCCGGACCTGCCATTATCGCATCGGCCGGGGCATCCGCCGCGCTGCCGGTGGCGCGGACGGGCCGCACACGGGACACCATCCCAGGGATGCCGGGAACCCCAAGCTGGCCGCTGTCACGGGCCGGACGGGCGTTTACAGCGCCAATGCTGACGAACCCGGTCCGCAGCGCTAACAACACCGGCGCGGGCACGCCGCGGAGCTAGTGTGTACCCCATGGCGTTGCTGCGGCGCGCTCTTGCGCCGCCCGGCCGGATCGACGGAGCATCAGGAGCGGTATGTCCACCGTCCTGCGTCACTGACTGCCCGCTGACCTGCCGATTCAGGCTGCCGGCTCGCTGGCTCCGCAGGTCGTAGAACCTACGGCGGAACGGGCATCCTGCACTCACTCAGCCGCTTCCCCGCCTCCTGCTGCTTCGATCTCTTCGATCATCTGCACGGGGACGATGTACTCGCCGATCTGCTCTGCCAGGTGGAGGGGCCAGGGCAGGATGGTGACGTCCTTATAGTGAGGCGCGGCCCACCGGAGATCGTGGGCCAGCGCCGCCCAGGGTTCATCGTCTTCGCCGGCTTGCAGGCTGACGGCTGCTACCTCGATGAGCTGGTGGTTCCAGACGCGGGCTCCGGGCCGGGCGGGCACGGGGCTGCCGTCTCGCTTCTGGGTGGTCTCCACCATGGACGTGTAGCGAACAGCATTGCTGGCGGTGGGGGGCTTGTCGGCGGTGCTGAACCAGATCCGGGGCGCTGTCTTCCACAGTGCGCCGGCGTGCCCTTTCTCGGTTTCGTTGACGGCGTACCCTTCCGGAGTCTCGTTGCCGTCCTCGGTGCGGATACGGACGTGGCGAAGTCCGGGGAATTCGGCGGCGGGCTGAGCGGCCCTGCTGCCGAACCGGAAGCTGTCGGCGGTGAGCTCCCCGTTGTTGAGGAATTTCCAGCCGGGCCGGCAGTTCTGGGCGGCGGTCAGCAGGAGCATCGGCTGGCTGGTGTCAAGGTCCTGGGTGAGGATCTCGTGGAAGAACGCGGTGATCTCTTCGGGCTTCCTGATCTGCCCGCCCATGACGTGAGCACGGCCGACAGCCAGCTGCGCCTTCCACAGAGGCTGCCAGTCCCCGGTTCCGGGGGCCTTGACCCGGATGTTCGTGCCGTCAGGGTCCATCAGGACGGCGATGGGGACCTGCCGGGTGGCGCCCCAGGTCCAGGTCTTGTTCTGCCTGATGATGTAGAAGGCCAGCAGCCGCGCGGGCGGCAGCCCGGCTTCCGCGGGAGGGAGCGGATCTGGGCGGGCACCCAGCTGCCGCCACAGGTCGCCCCATGAGCTGCGGAGGCGCTCGGCGTCCGGGGCCGCAGTCGTGTCATCGTCGGTATCGGGGTCGGGGGCGCTCGCCGCGGGCGGCTCGATGAACTGCGTCAGGCGCCCTGCCAGGTTGAATCCGTGCCTGATGGCGAATTTGGGGTCCTTCTCGCGGCGGGCGCCTTTGTACTTGTTCTTTCCGGCTATCTCGACGAGAGCGATGGCCGGGACTGCCGGGTCGAGAGCCGGAAGCGCACGCTGTATCTGGTCGCTGCGGTACTGGACTGCCTGGTGGAGCCGCTCGATGGTGCTGCGCAGGCGCTGGTTCGGCTCGAGGTCCGTGCCGAGTGCGCCCACCGGCTGGACGGCCAGGGTGATGTCGAGCTCGGGGGTGCGGGCGTCTGCGGATTCCCGTGTCGCCGAGATGCCCTCAGGGAGGCGGAACTTGACTCCGAGCTGGTCCTCAAGTTCGCTGACGCCCTGGTCGAGTATCTGCCGGGTGTCGTAGTAGATCTCCACTTCCAGCTTCTGCGATCTGGTGGCGTCCCTGATCGCGGCGCGGAGCCTGCTCGCGTTCTGGGTATCGTCCTTGTCCGGGGTTTTGTGGAGTGAGGGGAACACCTGGACGTCCGACCGGGGAAGCGGGCTGGTGAGCCGGAGCGCCGGGGTGATCTCACTGGCTGCCCACTCGAGGAGGCGGGGCCGGTCGATGAGGGCTAGGCCCGGGCTGGCCGGATGCCGTCCCGGGGTCTTTCCCGGGAAGGTGTACATGCCCTCCCGGTAGACGAGGGCTGCGCCGCCCGATTCCCGGTCCAGGAGCGCTTTGGGACTGGTCCTGACGGATTCCGGGAGGTCGAGGTACCCTGCCACGCCGAGCTCGCGCAAGACCTTCCCCAGCAGGTCGGACCAGACCGCGCGGCGGGATGCCTGCTCGCCGTCGCCCTCGATGCGAAGGCGGATGCTGGCCTGCTGGAGGCTGGGCGAGTAGGTGAGGCCGGTGACCCACGGGACTGACGGGTTGATGTAGACGCTGTGGTGGGACCTGGTGTCGAGCACGGGCGTCCGGTGCACCCAGCGCCGCACGCCGAAGTGCGCGTACATCCGCATGCCCTGGCCGAGCGGGAGCGTCTGCGCGGACAGGGCGATGGTGAACGAGAAGGGCTTGTCAGCTGGGCGGTGCGGCGGCCAGGACATGATCGCGGCGCCTTCTTCCGCCGGGCAGCGGCGGAAGGCAGAGGTCTCGTAGCCGGCGTGGTCGCACGTCAGGCCCGGCAGGGTCAGGCGGGCGGCGATCTGGTGCGGTAGCAGCCGGAATACCGCCAGGCTTGCCGGCCCGCGTTCCTCCTGCTTGCCGGAGCCTGTCAGCCGCAGCTGGCGGGCGTAGTCGACGCGGAACTCCTCCCATTGCAGGTCGGACGGCGACATCACGGCCAATGCCTGCTCCAGTGAGGCGGGGCTGCGCCAGCCGAAGGCGCGGACCCAGGCGGCGGTGATCGCGAAGATGGCCTCTCTGGCAATCGGAGTGCTGCTGAGCAGCCAGACCGGGTCCTCGCCCCGCGTCGCGTACCGCGCGACGTGCACGAGGTCGGGGACCAGGGCGGTCAGGACCCTGTTCAGGGACCGGATCGGGATGCTGACCCGGTCCGTTCCCGGTCCTCCTGCCAGCGTGAGAAGGCGGGGCTTCCACCGGGCCGGGAACCGCATGAGCCAGTAGGTGCCGTTCAGGGAGGCCAGGTCTCCCGGCTCGAACACCGCCGTCTGCAGTCCCGGGTATTTCACCTTCGCTGATGGCATCACATTCCTCCAACCCGGCTCAGCGCCTGGTGGAGCGGCCCGTACAGGGCTTCTGCCAGATGCCGGTCGGTTCCGTGGTACCCCGCGCGGAAGTACGGTTCGAGCACTGACCGCAGCCCTAGCACGAGGCTGGTCTCAGCGGTGTCCTGGCCGTCCTCGTCCGGGCTGGCGGTGACGGGGGCGAACGCCGCGTCGCAGAAGTAGACGGCAGCTGGCTTCCCGCCGCGGACCAGGCGGCCGATGACTTGCCAGATCGTGACGAGCTGGCTCCAGATCAGCGCTTCTCGCTCTGTGTCCGAGAGCGTGCTGTATGCGAGTTTCTGGCGCAGGAGCTTGCGCCAGCGCTGGTGCCCGGCGGAACGGAGCGCGGCGCCGCAGTCAGCGAGCGTCCGCCGGTCCTCGCCGGTGACTGCGGGCAGCAGCTCCCGTATCTGGGTGCTGGCCCACTGGTTGATCCGCTGCGCGACGTAGGAGAGGTCGTCGGGCCTTGGGTGCGGCCGGATAAGAAAGTACACGGCGCCGAGCGCGGCCACGCTGTCCTCGTTGAGGATGTTGTGTCCGCGCTCGACTGCCAGCAGCGGGGCGATGAGGATCCAGGCGCCTGTGCCGGCGAACTCGGCGACGTCGCCGCGCCGGAGCGGCGCCGGGCCGTCCCAGGCGTCGGCGAACTCGTCGTCGTCGCGGACCAGGTAGCGGATCTGCCCGTCCCATCCCGGCCGGGTCCTGGCGAGAGTCCGCGCGGCGGCCCGTGCTTCCTCGTAGCTACCGGTGAGCAGCAGGACGCGCTGGCGTCCCGGCTCGAGCTTGTCCCGGTGCCGTTCCAGGAGGCTCTTACCGTCCTGGCGGGGCCGTGCGAGCCCGCGGACGAGTGCCTGCAGGGCGCGCTCGCGCTCTTCGCCGTACCGGCCCGAGACCCGGATCGGTCGGCGGCCCTGGTCCTCGTAGACCAGCAGCAGCTCACAGTGGCTTTCCGCGATGGCCCGCACGTCGTCGGCGTTGGGCTGCAGGACGCCCGCGACCGGTACGTCGACGTGATATCGCGGTGAGGTGCCCGCCCAGCTCGTGCCCGACGTGAGCAGGACGTTCGCCGGGGGCGCGGACTCGTCGGCGAACAACTCGGGCAGGTGGGTCACGACCCACCTGCCGACGCCCTCGCAGCGGAAGAACCGGAGCTCGCCCATGAGCGCCCGGTCATCTCCGTCCTCGTCCCGCTTGTACTGGAAGCCGAGCACGTGGCCCATCGGGGCATCCGGGATCAGCGGCAGCAGGTCCCGCGGCGGGCGGTGGAAGACCAGCGGGTTCGCCGCTTCCAGCCCGATGACGTCCTCCACGGACCGCCACGTGCTGAGCAGCACCTGGAGCTGGTCGGAGACTGCGGCGACTGCCAGCGTGAACTCCAGGCGCGGGGCCTCACGGTCAAGGTCCCCGGCAGTGATCCCGCGACCCGCTGCCAGGTTGTTGCCGGACAGGTCGGCAAGCCAGTCCTTCACTAGAGCCAGGCGCCGGGTTTCGTCTTCCTCGCGCAGCACGTCCGTGGCAAGCCGCGCGAGCGATACGGCGATCTCGTCCCCCTGGGCACCGAACGGATCGTCGATGAATGCGTCGAAGGCTGAGCGCAGCCGGAGGTACAGCTCGTCCTGTTCCCAGCCTGGCCTGGGCTTGCGCCCTTTGCCTCCGCCGAACCCGGCCCAGGACTGAGCGAGCTGCTGGCTGAGGGTCCAGTCGGTGAAGTAGTCCTCGTCAATCCAGCCGAGCAGGGCCTGCGGCTTGCGCACACGGTCGATCTGCAGCAGCAGGTACATCAGGTCAACGGCGGTCTTGGTGTTATTCGCGGCGCTCGTCCATACCCTCACCATCGGGTTCGATGTCGGAGCCCAGCCCTGGCGCCGCAGCGCGGCGTTGGTGTGCTCTACGATCTCGTCCAGCCACGCCTCGCTGTTGTCGCCCCGCAGTGTCTGGCCGGGGCTGAAGATCGTGTCTACCTGCGCTTGCGCCTGGTCTGCCTCATCGACCAGGATCAGGTCGCTGCGCCGCCACGCTACCTCCAGGTAGCGGACCCGCTCGGTGTTCATCTGCGCAGGGACCTGGCTGTAGAGCAGGCTGGGGATCGTAGCCACCCAGATGTCCGCGCCTGCCAGCGCGCGGGCAGGCGCGTGACGCTCGCAAGCGCCCCACACGGGGCACGTATGCGGGGGCGGTTCCTCTTCCCCCGCCGGGAACAGGCCGTTGCAGGGGGCGCGGCGCACATCCCATGGCCGGGGCGAGTGGTCCCGCAGGCCGTCAAGCGGGCACGCGGTGGAGACCCAGTCAAGGAGCGGTGACATCAGCTGGGTCAGGCGGGTATCGTCACCGTCGGCCAGCCGGTGCAGCCGTTCCACGTGCCGTGCCCGGTTGCTCTGCCCGACAATCGGCGCCGCCGCCAGGCCAAGGCGGGTGAAGTAATCCACCTTCCGCAGCAGGGTGACCACGTCGCCGACCACGAGGGTGACCTTGCGGTGATGCCGTGCGGCGTGCATGCACAGCAGGTCCATGAGCGTCGACTTGCCGGAGCCGACCATCCCGAGCAGGTGAAACATGCCGTCGACCGCCAGTTCCCCGCACTGGCGGAGTTCCCCGTCCGGGCCGGGGACGGCGAGCATGATGTTCTTCAGCCGCCCGGCCCAGCGGGACTCCGGCATACCGAGCCGCCGCTCGGTGTCGTCGGCCCATTCCGCCGTGCCGCGCAGCTGATCCCATGTGACCGTGAACGGACTCCGCGACGGCCTCCGGTCCAGGTCATGGCCGGCCGCGGTAGGGACTGCAGGGAGCCAATCGGGGATGCGGACGCCCGTCTGGATTCCCGCGGACGACCGCACGAGGTAATCGCCGGGTCCCGCGACCCGCAGGCCGGCCTTGCGGTAGGCGGGAATGTCGGCGAGGGCGTCCTGGTAGACCTCGAACCGGTGGGGCGCTACCCGCGGCTCACGCCGGGCGAATCCCTGGCCGTCCCCGGCGATCAGGTAGCCGCGCACCTGCTCGGGTGCCTGGGCGTACGCGGCGATCAGCCTCTCCCAGTCACGCGGCGACCGGTACCGCGGCAGCAGCAGCCTCGCCACCGTGATCATCTGCTGTTCCCGCGAGCCGACAGCGGCACCTGCCGCGACAGCCACCGGGTACCCGCCGAGGAGGGTCCACACCGCGCCCGGCGCCTCTGCCGGGGCGACGGATTCCAGGACGAACAGCCCGAGCTCGGTGTCCAGGATCTCCGTGATCTTGGGCTGGCCCGGTCCTGGCGCCCATTCGTCTCGCAGCGCTTTAGCGAGCCCACGGTGATCCCGCCACCTCCCGTAATCACGCACCGTCATCACCTTTCTGACGGCGGAGCACCATCGACACGAAAGCGCTTTCCGTGACAGCGCGAACTGACCCGGATTTCAGCGCCGGGTTCCTGTTCCGCAGCGTCTGCATGTACTCCCGGCGGCCCGAAATCTGGTCCCTGCCCACCACGATGAACGCCCGCTCGACACCGTCTCCGGGCAGGAACGGGCGCTGCTTCAGGCGCAGCGCAAGCTGGACCGGGCTGGCCCAGGTCTTGACGTCAGCCCACCAGCGCTTTCCGTCCGGGAACGTGACCTCAAGATCAGCGCCGTCGAAGTCCGGCCACAAGCCCGCAGCCACGCCGCCGGCGGCCAGCCGGTCCCGGATCCGCAGCTCGGCCCGCCCCGGCGCGCAGATCCAGGTGCGGATCTCGCGTCCCGCCCACCGGACGCCCTCTGCGGCCGGGAACGTCCTGCCCGGGAGCGTGGCCTTGGTGCAGTCGGGCTCCGCGCACCGCAGTTCTTCCTGGAAGCCGGGAAGGAGCAGGTTGCCGCAGCGTCCGCATGCGACCGCCTGGCCGCGGGCAACGGCCTCCGGTGGCGCGGGCTCATATGCCTGCTGAACCTGGGAAGCCACCAGCGAAAGGCCCGGCCGCGCCAGCTCGGTAGCCAAGTCGAGCTCGCTCATCGCCGGCTTGCCGATCAGCAGCTCGCGGAACGCCACGTACACGTCCGGGCGGTCATTCGCCCGGCACACGTCCAGCGCCTCGTAGACCACACGCCGCTCTCGGAACTCCCCCTCGACATCGCTCGCGGCAAGAGCCCACTCCAGGCACTCCCGGCTCGGCTGGCCCCCGACGATCAGGCACGTCGCATCATCAGCCTCGTCAACCGCGAGCGGCACCGCCCACTCGCCCAGTGGCCGCTGGCACCAGCGCAGCAGGTCCGCCACGCTCCTCGGAGGCCGGTCCCCGGCCGCAATGCACATCACCGACAGGCGATCCAGCGCGCGCTGGAGGGAAACCGGGTACGGCAGGCGGACCGGCTCCCCTGACGCTATGTGGTCCGCGAGATCGACCACCCCCGACGCGAGAAGCCGGAGAACAACCTCACCCCAGTCATCTCGCCACGGCGCAAGACGCGCGGCGTCAGCTGTCATTTCCACAGGCGCGACGATACGCCGGGGGTCTGACATTCAAGGGGGGAAGACGATCCCGGCGATCCATGCCCGGTCACCTGGGCCGGGGCGTGGAATGCAGGCTCAGGATGGTTTACACCCCTCGCTCTGTCCGAGTTATATGCCGCTGACCTGTCGTATCAGGCCGCGGCCGCTGCCGGCGTCGCCTTCATCGCCGACGCTGGGCTCGGGCTCGGCGGTGCCGAGGGCGTCGGTGATGCGCTGGTTGGCGGCGTCGGCCTGGCCCGTCGGTGCAGTGGGCGTAGATCTTCAGCAGGACGGCGACGCTGTGCCTGGCCCGGCGGGCGACCTCGGTCACCGGGACCTGGCTGCCCAACCCTTCTGTCATGCTGCGGTAGTGGCCGCAGCAAGGGGCGTCATGGCTGTCTTCATTCCCGCCAGGCTCCGCGACGAGGACTTCGCCACCAGTCTGGTACGGCGATACCTTGCCGCCGGTACCGCAGGCCGGGCGCGCTACTCCGGCGCGCACTTCGAGCGGATCGGCGAAGGCGGGGACAGGCCGGAAGTCTCCTGCACGTTCACAGCCGAGGACCTGCTCGCGGTTACCATGCTCAGCGTCCGGATCGAGGGATACCACGCCCTGGAGATCCTCTACTACCGCGCCCGCGAGCTCAACGAGCTGCTCAGCCAGATCCCGCCTGGCATCGGCCTGCAAGACCCCGGAGCCGCCGCCCACATCGCCAGGGGCGGGCCAGCCTGGAGGCTGTGGGACGCGATCTGCGACATCGAGCCCCGCCCGGAGGGCAACAGGATCGGCCCCGTCGCGGCCGGCAAGCTCCTGGCACGCAAGCGCCCGCGCCTCCTCCCCGTCTACGACAGCCGCATCAAGAAGGTCCTCAGCAGGCCCCGCACAGACAACCAGTGGTGGCAAGACCTGCACGACCAGCTCGTCAATGATCCGGCCCTCGTCCAGGAGCTTGAGTCGGTTCGCAGCAGGGCAGGCGCGGGCCACATGTCCCTGCTCCGCGTCTTCGACGTGATGTGCTGGATGTTCAGCTGGGAAGGCGAACACGGCCCCTCTAGCCAGGAAATGCCAGGTTAGCCCGGCCGCGAGAAGGCCCCGTCCCGGCCGCCCCGGCATACCTGCTGCATGCTGAACCGACGCTTGCCGTCGACCAGCACGAACTCGTCGAGGCCCAAAGACAAGGCCGGGTGCCCCCGTCACCGACATCGTCGAGCGCGTTCAGGGGCGGTCGGCTGTGCATAGCTGGGCCGGTCCTTGTGCCGCTATGGTGCGCGCTATAGGTGCGCCGCAGGCAAACCAGCTCCCGGTAGTCTCTGGCCATGCCAAGTGACCAGGCCGTAGCCCGCGAGGCCAGGCTCGTGAGGAATCTCGCCAACTGGCTACGGAGCCAGGGAAAGCAGTGCACGGTGGCTGGCTGGCCCGACCGGGATCCCGGCCCGTGGCCGGCCGGGCTGACGGTAGAGACGGTCCTGGCTGTGGGGCCTGACGGAGCTCAGACGCAGTGGGCTGTGGACGTCATGACCATCCCGGTCCCGGCGAGCACCGCGGCGGGGATGGCGGAGGCGCGGCAACAGTTGCACGTACCAGCCGCGCAGCTTGCCGAGAGCGCGCACCGGGCCGTCACGATCAGCATCCGCATCCCTGCCGGTGACAGCGCAGCACGCAAAACCTATTACCAGGAAGTTCTCACCCGCGTCGAGGAAGCCCTTCGCACTGGAAGCGACTATTACGACGCGAGCGGCAAGGATCCGGCAACCCAGGTTCTGCTTTCAGACGGGGAGTTCCTCGGCGACCCGTCAGAGTCGCACGGCGCAGTGCGCGTGCACCTAGTCCCGTTTACCGGAGGCAGCGCCGACCTGCTCGCCGAGTTGCAGTCAACGCTGGTGGCACCGCTTGACAAGAAGCTCGGCAACCAGCTCAAGCGCGCAAAAGACCACGGTTATCACACCCTGCTGCTCCTGGACCAGGTAGGCAACCAGAGCATGCCCGCAGGAGTGACATGGCTTCCTTCAGCAAGCGCGGTCGGGACCATCGCGGCGCAGCGAGTCGCCGCCTACCCCGGCGTCCTCGATGCCGCGGTCCTCGCCCAGCCCGACGATTCGCTCGTCCAGGTATTCGGCGACAGCATCTGACCTAGATCGATACTTGCCGCGATCCTCTGTCTGCAGGCCGGTTAGCTAGCTGCTGCACGTCGTGAGCCTGCGGTCGCGGGCAAGATGGCCATCCCAGCTAGAAGCCGCATGCCCGGCAGCGCGTACTGACCAGAGCAAGCCAGGAGCGACACCAAGCGGATGACGTCATCCCGATGCCCACCACGCGGGGAGGTGGGATAGCGCCTGATATGCTGCCGCACTCCCAGGCTGTCCCGCCATCTTCCGCGCAGGTAGCCGGACGGCCCGCGAGCCGGAACGCCAAGCACTAAGCGTGAACCGTTGAGCTTGCAGCCTGCGCCGACCGCGGGCTTCTGTTGGCAGGGCCTCTGAAACCGGCCAGTGCCGTGTGCTTAGCGGTCCAGCAGCGCCAGCTGGTCCTCGAGCCCGTAGCTGCGCGCGAGGACCATGGCGTCGATCAGGTTCAGGTTGCGGGCAGCAAGGGCGGGGTTGCGGGTTTCCCGCGCGTATATCCCGATGACCAGCCTGCCGAGGATGCTAGCGGCATGACCGCCGTTGCCGCGAAGGTCCCTGGCCTGCGAATGGTGCAGCTCGAAGAACTGCTCGGCTATCTCCAGCACCGTGCCGGAGATTTCACCCTGGTACTGCCCGGCCGCGTTGATGACCTGGGACGGCTCGAGGGTGAAGGTTCTCGCGCGGCAGGCGGCGGACAGCAGCCGGCGGGCCAGGTCGTCGTGCAGAGGGGGCACGAAGGCGAGGACGTGGCCGGCCAGGCGTGCGACGTCGTCGTCGGGGTCGTCGAACAAGGCGACCAGGACGGAGGCGAGCTCATCGTTTACCTCGCCAGCCGGCAGGAGCCGGGCGATCGCGGCGGTGATGCCGCGCCGGAACGGGAGCTGCCTGGCGGCGAGCCCTTGGGCAAGGGCGAGGGCCACCGGGTCCTTGCAGGCCGCCGCGGTAGCCACCATGGCGGCGTTATGCGCAGCCTGGGTGGCTGCGGCCTTAAGGTTGGCTGGGGCGTCCCCGGCTGTTGCAGTGTCGAAGAACGCGATCATGCGGGCGACAACGGGTTCGGCGATGTCGTACCGCGCCCAGCACAGCCGGAGTAGCAGGTTAAGCAGCTGAGAGCTGGCCAGCAGGAGCCGGGGGTCGGCGGGCAGCGGCTCTGTGCTGGTGTCAGCCGCGGTGCCGCCGCTGTCCAGGGCGTTGGCGAGCAAGGCGGCGATGGCGTCGGGGTCGGCTTTGAACTGGGTCAGGGACAGCTCGATGACCAGCGCCCGTACGGCCAGGGCGGGGCTGCCAGCCAGTCGGCTGAGCTCGGTGGCTAGGAGCGCGGCAGCCTGCGGGAAGGCCGGTGCGAGGAGCGCCAGTGCCCGCAGGGCCGGGTACTCGGGCCGGTTCAGTGCGCGGGAAAGCAACTGGTCGGCGATCTTCTCGCCCGTGATCTCAGGCACCTCGGATTGCTCCGGTTCTTCGCCGTCGCTGCCGTCACCGGGCTGGGCTGTACCCGCGAGAGCGGGCGGCGGCTGGTCCAGGAGGCGGCGAAGCAACTCGAGGAGGTCGTGTTCGGTCACCCGGGCGGCGTCGAGCAGTGCGGCATCAACGTGGGGCGCGGCCCGTTCGAGCAGCTGGCCGATCTGGACGGCGGACGTGCTGAGCTGTGTTCGCGCGGCCCAGGCGGCCCGGAGCGACTGCTCCGGGGTCGCGCTCTGGCGCAGGCCGAGCAGGATGTGTGTTGTGTAGATCGGGTTGATGCTAGATGGCAACGTCTCGAGCATGGAGGTGAACCGGCTCGGGTCTTCGCTGGAGACGGCGGTGATCACCTGGGCGAAGCTGGTGGCGCCTCCGCGCAGGCGGCCGTCCGGCTGCGGCTCCCAGTCCTCAGATGACCAGCGGCGCATCGCGTTGACCAGATTGGCGTCGCACATCCGGCGGACTTCGTCGGCGGTGATCGGGGGACGCACCGTGGGGTCGGGGGGCTGCTGCCCGGCCGGGGCCGGGGCGGCTGTCACGGGCGGCGGGAACTTGCGGCGAAGCTCGGCTTTGCGGGCTCTGGCCTGCTCGGTGAGGTTCTCGTCGGGCACCTCGTATAGCAGCTGCCAGGCGGCTCTGCCGTACTGGTGGCGCTGGCCGGCCTCATAGCTCGTGGAGTAGGCGGCGGCGCGCTCCTGGATGGCGCGTGTCTGTTCTGCGGGCAGCCCGGTGCATACCTGGGCTAGGACCTTCGCGGAAAAGTTCCGGCCGTGACCGTACCATCCCTGCTCGAGCGCGTATGGGCCGGCCTGCAGCCAGTGCGCGGCATCGTTGAGCAGGTCCGGGTGACCGGAGGCGAACCCGGCAGCGGCCAGCAGCTGCTCGGTGGCCAGGGGCGAGCCGGCCATGTCGCGTACCGCGGCGAGCGTGACCGGGTCTCCCTGGCCGGCGGCGGCCGCGACCGCCTGTGCGAGGCGGACGAGCAGGGCCTGGTTGGCGTCGTAGCCGGAATCCGGCTCGGGTGGTTCCCCGAACGCCTCGTCGCGCTCCCCGTTGAAGCCGGTTCTCCCGGTGCGGCTCGCTGCGCTTGCCTGCCGGATCACCGGCAGGATACCGCGGCTGAACGCGACCGGGTCGCCGGCTGCGAGGGAGGCCAGGATCTCGGGCGCGCTCATGCTGTCTCCGAGCAGGAGACGGGCCCGCGCCTCGTGCATCATCCTGGCGTAATAGGCGATCTTTTCCTGCGTCGTGACGGCTTCGCCGGCCTCGCCCGCACCAGGGCTGGCGGGGTCCCCGGCTGTTTCGTCCCGCTCTTCGCCGGCTACGCCGTCGTCCGCGGCGGAGCTGGCACCGGTCCCGGTGGGTTCCTGGGGCTGGTTGTAGGCGCCATCGGCGGTCAGGAGTGCGAGGCGGCGGCGTAGCCACGCTGCGACTAGCAAGGTCCCGGAGGCGGCGGACTCGCCTTTGAAGCTGTGCATGAGGGTGAAGAAGTCGCCGCCGCGCCGTGACGGGTGGCGTACGTCGTCGTCGAGGGCGCCCGCGTCGATCGCGGCGGTCATCAGGGTGACCATCTGATCGCTGCGGTCCAGCGCCGCTGCGTTAAGGACGCGGACGAGCCGTCCGGCCCAGCCGTCTTGCCCGGTGTACGGGCGCAGGAGGCAAGCGACCTCGTCGGGGTGGACCCGCGCCGTCAGCGTGCACATCCACGTGCCAAGTTCCGCGGTGCCCGGGGCGGCGAGGTAGCCGCCGATGATGCCCTTGTCCAGCAGCAGCCGGCTGAACCCTGGTGCCTGCGCGGCGAGCCAGCAGGCCTGCTCGGCGAGCGAGCCGGCTGTCGCATCGCCCAGCACGCCCAGCGCTTCCCACTCATCCAGGCCAGGATCGGGCACGAGCGTGACCAGCGCTGTCACCAGTTCCTTCAGGTGCGGCCGGATGTCGTCCGCGGCGAGGATGTCCCGCACGTCGGCCAGGTACTGCTCCCGTTCTTGCTCTCGTTCCAGCGCCAGTACCTGGCGGACCTGGGCCCGGCGGAACAGGTGCTGCTCGCCGCTGCGGAGCAGGCTGAGCAGGGGCCGGCCGCTGCGCACGTGCTGCTGCGCGTACGCGTAGTCGAAGAATGCCTCGTGGGCGAACGCGATGCGTCCGCCGTCGCGGCGCAGCCACCCGGCGCGGACCAGGCTGTTCACGGTGACCGGGTGCTCGCTGAGCCTGGCCGCGCCGACTGAGAGGTCCTGCTGCTCGCTGAGCAGCAGAGCCAAGCGGTCCGACACCTGGGTCACCGGCGCACCGGGCTGGCGTGCCTCCGCCTCCTCGAGCACGGCGGCATAGAACTTGTCGAACAGCTGGAGCCGGGTCCTGATCCCCGCTGGGTCGAGGCGTCCGCGCTCCTGGAGCATGACGAGCATGCGCAGGTGCAGCGGCGTGGACAGCAGCCTGCGCAGCGAAGGGGTCAGCCCGGCCGGGTCGATGCCTGCCGCCTGCAGCGTGTTGTCGACGTCCTGGCCGGGCAGCGGGCCAAGGTGCTCGACATGGTGGTCGTCGGGCGGCTGACCCTTCCGGGCGACTCCGGCGAGGAGGGCGAGCCGGTCGTCTATCTCCAGGTCGAATGCCCGGCACGCGATCATCACCTTGATCCCGAGGGCGCGGGCTTCCCGCAAGGCCTCGGTGACGGCCTCCAGGCGGGCCGGGTTGCGGCCCGACCCGGTACCGAACGCGTCGACCTGGTCCAGGACCAGGAGTGCAGGGCGGCCCGCAGCTACCCGGGACAGCACTGCGGCGGGCGGCCCGGGGAGCCGCATCGCTGTCCCGAGTTCCTGGGCGTCACGGAACCCGTCCAGCCGGTCCAGGCGGGTCGCTAGCACGACCTGCGGGCAGCCGGTGCCCGGGTCGGCCGCGGCCCGGGCCTGCAGATCTTCCAGGACCTGGCCGAGCAGGGCGGACTTCCCGTCCCCGGCTCCCGCGGTCACGGTGATCACCTGCGGTCCGCCGGGTGCGGCAATCAGGTCCACGATGACTCCGGCGGCGGATCGGCGGATCTCGGTCAGCGGAGCCCGGTCCTCTGCGATTCCGTTCCGGTAACGGGCGGTCTCGTCATGGATCCGGTGGTGGACGTCCTGGTCACGGCTCCAGTCGGTGGGATGGAACCCGCACTCTTCCCGCAGGTAGCCCCATACCTCATCGGCTGTCAGTTCCGCCGCCAGGTGATCGTCGAGGAAGTCGCCCAGGCGCGCGACCACGTCACCGGGCGGGGCGTTAACCAGTGCCCGGGCGTGCGCGCGCAGGTTCTCGCGCAGGCTCTCCTCGTCGGTGTTCCCGGCGCTGACCCGCTGGAGCCGCCGCCACGCCTGTTCGGGGGTGGTGTCTCTCCAGGCGCCAAGCAGTGCATCCCATGATGCTTTCTTGTTCCTGGCCGCGACGAACGTCTCTTCGAACTCCTGGAGGCTTCCAGCCGTCCGGGCGTCGTCGCTCAGCTGCTGCAGGTGCGAGGCGGAAAGCGCTGAGAAGAACTCACACCGTGCTTCTGGTTCCTCCGCCAGGCGCCGGCCGAAGGCCGGGATGACCCCGCGGGAAATCAGAGTTTTGATGGTCCATTCTTCGTCTAGCGACTGCTGCCGCTTGACCTGCGTGTAGGCGCGGGATCCGGACGCGGACTGCACCCACCACTCAAAGCTGTCGTCACCGGGCCGCTCGAGGCGGAACAGGACGGAGTCATGCTGGTCATCGAGGAGCTGCAGGAGACGCCCGATCGCGATCCGGCCCTCGTAGCGGTTGCCGATCTTGGCGGCCAGCCCTCCCGGCGGCGGCATCGTCCCTCCCGTCATGGCTAGCGTCAGCCGACCGGGCCGCGAAGGCGGCACCTGCGCCGTGACCTGTTCAAGCGTAGGCGCTCCGGCGCGCAGAGTTGCCTCTCAGAGCCCGGGCCGCACAACCGCGACGACCTTTGTCGAGGATGGCCGCATTGTCGGCCGGGAAGGCCTAAGTAGGCCGGGTTCGGCGGCATCGGCCAGGAGTGCCCGTCAATCCGCTGCACGGTCTTCACCGTGGCGGACCACCAGCTCGACGAGATCAGCTACCGGATCAAGGCACTGGCCCCCGACGTCATGCTCGATGAGCAGGTGCGCAGGCTGCACGCCGAACGGGACCGGCTCAAGGCCCTGCCCGCCGAGCCTGACCGGTGCGACGGCAACTCACCGGGGACCTGTACGCCGACATCTACCAGGCGCTCCCCGCCTCCGAACGCGGCGCGTGGCTGACCTCGCACGGCTTCGTGGTCCACGATACGCAGAAACAGGTCAGCGTGATCCAGGGAGACGTGCAACTGACAGCTCGCCTCGGGTGGCCGTCGTCTGCTCGGGGATGAAGGCCCAGCCTTTCCAAGTCGCGCTGAACACCTCCTCGCAGGATGGGCAGGCTTGGCTGCTGGTCTCCTTGCCCGGGACCCACGCGCCCTCGAACCTGCTGCCGCAGCCGGGGCAGTCCAGCGGGGAGTGCAGCGTGATCCTCATCCCGGGAAGGTCATCTCCCCCGTCCCTGTGGCGCGGCCGGATGTGATGCCCGGCCGTGGCGTTCCTTGCGTTTCAGGTAACCGCCTATCTGGTGACGCTGGCAAATTACCGGGCGGCAACGTAGACCTCGTTAAACCGGACTGAGCAACACTGACTATCACCCACCCGCACTCGCCAACACTGACCATCACCGGATAGCCCGATCCGGGCCGGAAAAATCTTTTTGCTTGAACACCTAAACCCGGGATATGTCCCCGCTCTGCGTGTTCATGTATTCAGCCAGACATCAACGGCCGATCGCCACTTGGTCCTGCCGGGGACCAGCCCGGGTAACACTCAGCCAGTCTTGACGGGCCTGGCGGGGCCCCGCCCGCCTCACCGGGAACGGGGTCGGATCGCTGGCTGGCCTGGGATTCAGGGTGGCCGACAACCCCGGCATGGAGGTGGAGCGCTTGCCGGGAGCAGGGACTCCAGTTCCGCTTCCGGCGCGTTCGGGTGACGGCCAAGACAGCGGGGAGGAGAAAGGATACACGGCCGTTAGCCAGCGCCTTCTGTATCAGATGAAGGTGGCCGCCAGGGCCGCAAAGCAAGATGTGGGCTAATACCCCCTTTACGTCGGGACCGGGCGCGGTCCCGACATACACTGGCAGCAGGATGGCCGCCAGTAAAGCCTCCCGCCCATTGATATCGGCGGGAGGTAAAACAATGGTGGTCAGGAATTTGGTGCAGCGGAGAGCAATAGCAAAATGGGACGCATCATCAACAGCGGCAGCCAGGCCGGCGCCAGCAGGCAGGGGCGGCGGGCACGGCAGCCGGTCCCGCGCACGCGCCGGGTGGAGATCACGCTCAGCAGCGAGGAATACGCCATCATCACCGATGCGGCCGGGCGGGCAGGGCTGGCGCGGGGAGCCTTCGCCGCTAGCGCGGTGATGACCGCCGCCGCGAACGGCAGCGCCATCAGCGGCCAGGAGCCGCTGGAGCAGGTGCTGACCGAGCTGATGCGCGCGGCCGGGCTGGTCCGCCGCATCAGCACCAACATCGGGCAGGCGATCGCGACGCTGACCGCGACCGGGCAGCCCGCCGGGGACCTGCCCCGCTACGCCGCCGGCAGCCTGCGCCGCGCCGACCACATCGACGCCGTAGCCGACGACGTGCGCAAGGCCCTGCGCCGAGCGCGGTGACCGCGAAGCAGGCCGCGTGATCGGGAAGATCAGCACCCCGCGCGGGGAACACGTCCAGCCGCTGCTGTACTACCTGTACGGTCCCGGCCGCCACGAGGAACATACAGACCCCCACATCGTCGCGGGCTGGCGTCACCCCGCCAGCCTCGAACCCCCGCTACGACCGGACGGCACGCGGGACTTCACCAAGCTCACCGGGCTGCTGCTGCAACCGCAGGCCGCCCTCGGGAAACGCGCCTACGCGCGGCCGGTGTGGCACTGCTCGATGCGGGCCGCGCCGGAAGACCGGATGCTCAGCGACGACGAATGGGCCGCCATCGCGCATGACGTGATGCACCGAACCGGCCTGTCCCCCTACGGTCAGGAAGATGAGGCCGTCCGCTGGGTCGCCGTCCGGCACGGCGATGACCATATCCATATTGTCGCGATGCTGGCCCGCCAGGACGGCGGCAAGCCCAGCCTGTCCTGGGAACGGGTCAAGGTCCGCGCCGCCTGCCTGGCCGCCGAGCAGCGCTACGGGCTGCGCTCCACCGCCCCGGCCGACCGCACCGCGGCCCGCCGCCCGACCCGCGCCGAGAACGAGAAGGCCGCCCGCCGTGGCCTGGACGAGGCCCCCAGGATCACGCTGCGACGGCAGGTGGCCACCGCCGCCGCGTCTGCGAACAGCGAGCAGGAGTTCTTCGCCCGACTGGACCAAGCCGCGGTGCTGGTGCGCAAGCGGTTCAGCGTCAAGAACCCTGGTCAGGTCACCGGGTACTCGGTCGCGCTGCCCGGCGACACCGCCAAGAACGGCGGCCTGGTCTGGTATGGCGGTGGGAAACTCGCCCCTGATCTGACCTGGCCGAAGCTGCGGCAGCGGTGGACCCCGGGCCGGGCCACGCCCGGCCGGCTGCACCCGGACCTCACCGCCGGGGAGCGTAACGCCCTCTGGGAGCACGCCACTAGGGTCGCCGCCGACGCCACCGCGCAGATCCGTCACTTGGCCTGGACCGACCCGGCTGCCGCTGCCGACGCCGCGTGGGCGACCTCTGACGCCTTGCACGTGGCCGCCGCCATGCTGGGCAGCCGCATCCTGCGCCAAGCCGCCGACGCCTACGACCGCGCCGCCCGTCCCCCCTACGGCCGCATCCCGCCACCGTCCCCAGTGGGGAACCAGCTACGGCAAGCCGCCCGCCTGCTGTCCGCGTTCACCTGCATCACCCAGGACCAGTCGATGGCCCCGGTCCTACTCATCGTCAAGCTGGCCGCGCTCGCCGAAGCCGTCGCAGAACTCCGCGAATCCCAGCAGCACGCCGCCCAGGCCGCCGCCGCACTCCGCGCCGCCCGCCACCTGAGCATCGCCACCGGGGCACCAGGCAGGCCGACCGCGCCCATCACACAACCGGCACCGAAACCATCACGGTCCCGCCCGGCCACCGCTGCCGGACTGGCCCAGCTCAGCTTCCCCAGCTCTCCCCGGCCCCGCCAGCCCGCACCAGGCCAGCCCGGACCCGGCCCGTACGATACGCCCCCACCACGACGGCCACCGCCACCACGGCCACGCAGACCCACCCGCTAACCGCGCGGCGAGCGGCACCTGGCCAGGCTCGGTGTCAGGCGGCCCGATTGCGGGTCTCGGCTTAAAGGCGCGCAAGATAGCACAAGTTAGCCGTATCGTAAGCGTTCCTGCGCGTATCGTGGTTCCTGTCGTTCCTCCGGAGGGCACAGGGCCGATGGCGATGTCTTCTCCCGGCTCCGCTAGTGGCCGTTGTAGTGGCCAAGCGGACGCGGTGCTTCTAGGTGCGCTGATCCGTGACCTGCGGTTGGCGAACGGGTGGTCGCAGGGACGGCTCGTCGCCGCGCTGGAGCTAGTTTCCGGCGTCCCGCTGGCCCGCGAGTACGTGTCGAGGTGGGAGAACGGGAAGCGGAGCCCGGGCCGGTTCTGGCTCAGGCATCTGGCCACGGTGTTGCAGGTTCCGCTGACCGTGCTGGAGGAGGGTGGAAGGGTGGACAGGCGGACGTTCCTGACCGACCTGGCGGCCGGCGCGGTCGCGCCGGTTGTGGCATCGGACCTGATCGGGCATGGTTTCAGCGCGGCGCTGCGGGCGCGTCCCTCTGCCGGGGCCTGGCAGGGCAAGCTGGCTGCTTACGGCCGCGACTACATGACGGCGGGTGCGGCGGAGATACAGCGCCGGCTGGCGGCTGACCTGGTGGTGTTGCAGCAGCAGCTCGACACCCCGGTGATGTGGGACGTGGCGTCGCGGCTGATGGTGCTGTACGGCAAGACGTTCCCCGGCAGCGACGGGGCGAAGGCGGCGTACTGGTACCGGATGGCAGCCACGGCGGCCGACCGGGGCGGCGATCTGCGGACCCGGGTATGGGTGCGCGGCCGGGCTGCGATCGCGCTGGGGTATGAGGGCGCGGCGCTGCCGCTTGCGCGGATGTTCGCCGGTCAGGCGCTGGCTCTGGACGGTTCCCCGTCGCTGGGTTATCTGAATGCGATCATGGGCAAGGCACACGCGGCTGCGGTGACCGGTGATGCCGGCACGGCGCGGGAACTGCTTCTTGAAGGACGGCGGGTGTTCGATGCTGCGGGCAGCGACGGCGGCGAGAACAGCGATTACGCGGTGCCGTGGTGGCGGATGAATGTCTTTACCTCGCTGCTGGCTGCCCGCCTGGGTGACGAGCGGCTGGCGGTCCAGGCCCAGGACGCGGCGTCGGCGTCGCTGCCGGCGTCGATGCCGAGGTTTGCGACCCACCTGGAATTGCATCGCGGCCTGATGCTGGCGCGTGCCGGTGACCAGGCGGGCGGGGTCGCCTATGGACGTGCGGCGATGGCGGCGCTGCCGCCGGAGAAGCACTCGCTGACGCTGAGGATGCTGCTGGCCGAGATCGAAGGCCACCAGTTTGGCCACTAGCCGGGCCATCGTGCCGGGATAGATAGTCGGTGTGCAAGTCCGTGCAGACCCCGGCGGAGGAGGCCACCATGGCGCTACAGTTCATCGGCATCGACCCAGGTACGGACGGGAGTGACTGTCCCACGGTATGGGTCGATGACACGACCGGAGACTTCGTGCTCAAGGGATGGGAGATCACTGACCCCGTGATGCTGGCAGAGACCGCGCCGGACCATCGCGAGGTAGTGATGCGGTTCCCGGCACGGATGGCGCAGTTCTTCCAGGAGGTGGCCACCAGTGCCAGGAGAGGTCCCGCCGTTTGAGGAGCTGATCGCGGGTACGCGGCGCTCGGCTGTGCACCTGGAGATGCGCGACGCCTACGTGCCCGGCGATCCGTCGTTCATCGCCTGGCAGGGCGGGCCGCCGTATGACCGCACCCAGCGGGAGGCGGACTGGCACGCCCTGGCCGGCGGTGCGCTGGCGCGCGGGGTCGTGATGCGCCGGGCGCGCATTATCTCCGAGCCGGTGACGCCGTACATCCGGTTCGAGTACGACGTGACGGACTCGATGAACATCGCGGCCGGGGAGCAGGTGCGCTGGCTACCCCGGCGACGCGCGTCTGACCTCGCGCTGCCCGGCAACGACTTCTGGGTCTTCGATGACCGCCTGGTCCGCTTCGGTTACTTCGCCGGCGACGGCACCGGCCTCGGCCACGAGGTGACGGACGAGCCGGCGGTCGTCAAGCTGTGTGCGGCGGCGTTCGAGGCGGTCTGGGAACGGGCCATCGACCATAAGGACTACCGGCCCGCCTGACCCTCCGCCTTCCCTGCTGACATGGCTATCTCGCCGTCATCGAGCGTGCGCCAGGCGCGGGCCGCGCTCGTGCAGCGGCTCCGCGAGATCCGGCTGGATGCCGGGCTGACCGCTCGTGCGCTCGCGCTCGCCGCTGGCTGGCACGAATCAAAGGTCTCGCGGATCGAGCACGTCAGGACGCCGCCGTCCGATGCCGATATCCGGCTGTGGTGCCAGATCTGCGGCGCCGGGGACCAGGCCGTTGACCTGATCGCCTCCTCACGCGCGGCTGACTCGATGTACACCGAGTGGCGGCGGCTGGAAGTCACCGGCTTGCGGCATCTCCAGGAATCCCTCGTCCCTTTGTACGAGCAGACGACCCGGTTCCGCGCCTACCAGTCTCATGTGGTGCCGGGCTTGTTCCAGACGCCGGCCTACGCGGCGGCGCTGCTGTCCGCGATCAGCGCCTTCCGCGGAATACCCGACGATAGCGAGCGGGCAGCCGGTGCCCGCCTGGAACGTTCCCGCATCCTGTACGACCAGGACCACCAGTTCGACGTCATCATCGAAGAGGCGGTCCTGCGCTACCAGGTCGGCAATGCCGAAGTGATGGCCGGCCAGCTCGGGCACCTGCTCTCGGTGACCTCCATGCCCACCGTGTCCATCGGTGTGATCCCCTTCACGGTCAGGGAACGGCCGATGTGGACGGTGGAGGGATTCATCATGTTCGATGACGCCAGAGTTGACGCCGAACTGCTGTCCGCGAGGGTGACAGTCACGCAGCCGCGCGAGATCGCCATCTACGACCGGGCATTCTCGGCGCTGTCCGCGATGGCCGTCCGCGGTCACGAGGCGCGCACGCTGATCACCGCCGCAATCGCCGCGCTCGGCTGAAGTCGCGTGCAAGTCCGTGCACATTCGCTTCCACCCTCGTTCGTGTCTCCCTAGCGTCGTGAGCAAGCAAGGCTCTGCACACGACGAGAGGGCATCCCGCAATGGTGACCGGCCAATCCGATCCGCGCACATGGTCCGCGACGGTGCTCCGTCGCGGATCAGGCACAGCGTCTGAGACCAGGTCCGCGAAGACAATCCCGCCGTCGAGACCAGGGCTTAGCTGACCGGGCCTGAGACAGGAGCCGAAGTCAGGTTGCCGGCATCCCCGAAGCGGGAGACATGCCGCGCCTGCCCAGGCCAGAAGACCTAAGCAGGAGACAACCAGGATGGTTGACCAGACGTGCACGTCCGGGCAAGCGGTCACGCGGACGGACGGCGATGGCGATGATCACGCGGTTGCCGGCGGGCGGCTCGCGCTGGTCCCGGGCACGGCGTCGTCCGAGGCGGCACGGACGGAAGTGGCCGGCGCATGACGATGCCGGCCGCCGGGGACGAGATCCCGCTCAGCGTGTGGCTGCGCCAGCAGCGCGAGGCCCGGGGCTGGGGCAGGCGAGAGCAGGGCCGCCGGCTCATCCAGGCCGGCCGGGAAGCCGGCGACACCTCCATGCCCAGCGTTGACGGCATGTACCACAACATCCACCGCTGGGAACGGGGCGACAACGAGCCCACGGAACGATACAAGCTGTATTACTGCAAGACCCTCGGGATTCCCGCCGCCGGGTTCGGCGCCGAGGTACCCGGCGCTGACTCGCTCTCCCCGATAGCAACGGTTAATAGCCACGGACTCTCGGTATCACTTGGGTACGTGTCCGGCCGGCTCGTGATCGAGATTTCCGGCCTGGATGCCAGGGAAAGGGAAGCGGAGCCAGGACCCGGGCTGTCGCTGGTCACCTCACAGGACCCGCCGAGGCATTACGGCGGACGGGCATGAACAGGACTGCGCCGGGCAGCAAGCCCTACCGGGACTGGCTGCGGGATGAGCTGGCAGAGGCCGGGGTGACCGGCGCGTGCCTGACCGAGCAGGTCGCGGCGGACCTGGCCCGACACGGCATGCTGACCCAGGTCGAGCTGGCGGGCCTGTCCTACTCCTGCTCCTGCATCTCGATGATCGAACGCGGCCACCGGACGCTGACCCGGCTCGACCACATCAACGCCGTCGCCTCCGCGCTGCGGGTCTCACCGGCCGAGCTAGCACCTGGCGTGGTGCCCGGCCGAGGCGAACGGACACCGGCACCACAGGTGCCGGTTACGGCGTTCCCCGTCGTCCGGGACGAGATCACGTCACTCGGTATGCACGCCTGACTACTTAGGGGAGATCACCATGTGCGGCACGATCGGTACCGCCAGGCAGGCGGGCCGGAGCGCCCGTCACGCCGGGACAGTGCACGCGGCAGTGGTGCCGCTGGTTCACAGCGATTCCGATGGCCGCGCGGCTGGTGCTGCGATGCGGGTTCCTCCGTTCGCTGCTCGCCAGGAAGGCAGGCCCGTGGATCAGTGGCCGCTCCAGAGCTTCCTCGAACTCGGCGCGCTTGCTGGCGCGGTGCCGTGCGCCCGCCTTCATACCAGGCACCTGCTGTGGGAGTGGGGGCTGGCCGGCCTTGCCGAGAGCACCGAACTCCTGGTCTCCGAGATGATCACGAACGGAGTGCAGGCGTCCCGGGCGATGACCCAGGCCGCTGTCCGGCTATGGCTGGTCTCTGACCGGGCACGGGTTGTCATCTTGGCCTGGGATGCCAGTCCGTTGCCGCCAGTACCGGCAGACCCCCGCGCGGACGCCGAGAACGGCCGGGGGCTGCTGCTGATCGATGCCATCAGCGAGCGGTGGGGCTGGTACTTCCCCGGCGAACAAGCCAGCACGGATGCCCCAGGCCAGCACGGAAAGGTCGTGTGGGCTGTCGTGCAGTTAACCACCCGGACAGACGCCAGGCAAGGGAGACAGCAATGGCGACATTAACGCAGGTACGGGAGACGACACGGTTCCTGGAGGCCGATTCCCGCTCACGGATGCTGGTGGCCGGGGCCGCGCAGGTAATGCCGGACGGGATCACCCGGGAGACGATCCGCCGCCAGCCGTACGCCCCGGCGATCGCATCGGCGCACGGGTCGGTGCTGGTGGACGTGGACGGCGATGAGCGAATCGACCTGCTGTTCAACCACACCGCGCTGATCCACGGCCACGGCTACAGCCCGGTGACACAGGCCGTTGCCCGGCAGTGCCGCCAGCTTGAGGCGATCCCCTTCCCGACCGAGCACGAGACCGCGCTGGCCCGGCTCCTCGCGGCACACGTGCCGGTCGATGAGCCGCTGGTCCGGTTCACCAGCTCCGGCAGCGAGGCCGTGATGCTCGCGCTGCGGCTGGCCACAGCGGCGACCGGGCGGCGCAAGATCGTGGTGTTCGAGCACTGCTACCACGGCGCGTTCGTGCCCGCCAGCAAGGCCGACGCCCCGCCGCCGGACTACCTGCTGTGCCCGTTCAACGCCCCTGACCTGCTCCGGCGCCTCTTCCGCAACCACGGCCCCCGGATCGCCGCCGTGCTAGCCGACCTGTGCCCGGTACGGGGCGCGCTGTCCCCGGCCACGACCGTGTTTGCCGAGCGGATACGTGACGGCTGCGCGCGGTACGGGGCGCTGCTTATCGCCGATGAGGTGGTCTCCTCCCGCGCCGCGCCAGGCGGCATGGCCGCCGCGTACGGCCTCCACCCGGACATCGTGTGCCTGGGCAAGTACATCGGCGGCGGGCTGCCCATCGGCGCCATCGCGATGCGCCGCGACCTCGGGACGTGCTTCGCCCCCGGCCATAGGCCCCGCCTAGGGCATGGCGGGACGTTCAACGGCAACCCGCTGAGCATGACCGCCGGCATCGCCGCGCTGACCGGGTTCGGCACCGACCGCGCCGCCGCCCTCGACGCGGCGACGACCGCCGTGTGCGAGGGGCTGAACGGCTTGTTCACGCGCCGGGACGTGGACTGGTCGGTGCGCCAGGCAGGGTCGCTGTTCCACTTCTGGCCGTACCGGAACGTGCCCGCCTCACCAGGGCAGGCACGCCACCATGTGACCCGCGCTGTGCTCGCTGACCTGTCGGGGTTCCTGCTGCGGCACGGCGTGGTCATCGCCCCGTCCGGGTTCGGCTGCCTGGCCACCGTGACCACCCCGGCTGACCTGGACTACCTCGTCGCCGCTGTCGATGCCTACCTCACCCAGTAACGGAGCACGCCCATGACCGGCAAACCTGACTCATTAACCCTGCCCGCCCCGCTCGCCGCCCCGCACCTGGCCGGAATCCTGGGCGACGGGCAAAGCGCCCTGGCTGCCCTGCTGCGCCACGACGGCGCGGACGTGTCCGGCTGCGACGTCGGCGGCAAACGCAGCAGCGAGAAACAAGGCACGCTGAGCGATCACCTGGCCCAGCTCGGCATCCCCGTCAGCGCCGGGCACGACCCCGCGCACCTGCCGGGCCAGATGACCGCGCTGGTGTACTCGGCCGCCATCCCGGCCGGGCACGCCGAACTGGACGCGGCCCGCCGCCTCGGACTCCCGGTGCTGCGCCGCCACCAGGCGCTCAGCCTGTACGCGAGCCTGTTCGGCCAGGTAGTGGCAGTCGCCGGCGGAGCGGGCAAGACCAGCACCAGCGCCGTCCTCGCCGCCATCCTCACCGCCACGTCCTGGCAGCCCACCGTCTACCTGGGAGCACGCAGCCCCAACCTCGAAGACCGTAACTACCGGCACGGCCAGCGCCGGCTGCTAATCGCGGAGGCCGACGAGTACCGCAACGCCTTCCTGGACCTGCCCCGCCACATCGGCATCATCGGCCCAGTGGTCGACTACGACCACCGCGACTACTTCGGCCCCGGCCACCCGGTCACCGAGTCCTTCACCGCCTTCGCCGCCGGCCTGGACCTAGCCGTGGCCGACGCCGACAATCTCGCCGCACTCCAGGCCGCCCGCGCCGCGCGGACGGTCATCAGCGTCGGCACCAGCCCGGACGCCGACTACCGCATCACGAACATCCATCCCGCCCGAGGTGACTGGCAGATCGAAGACCGGCACGGGCACACCGTCCTGGCTCTGCACGCGCCGCACCGCGGCCCGGCCCTGCACCTGAACGCTTCTCGCGCCGCCATCACCGCCCTGGAACTCGGCGTTCCCGCCGAGACCATCCGCGGCGGCATCAGCAGCTACCGGGGCGTGTCGCGGCGCATGGAGCTGCGGCACAGCCGCAGCGGCGTGCTGATGCTCGACGACTACGCCCACAATCCCGCCCAGATCACCGCGCTGGCCCGCGCGCTGCGCGGCTACTACCCCGGCCGGCGGCTGATCGCGGTCTTCGAGCCGCGCCAGCACCGCCGCACCGTCATGTTCACCGCCGAGTTCGGCCACTCGCTCGCCGCCTTCGACGCCTGCCTGCTGCTGCCCATCTCACCCGGCCTGGGCGACGAGCACTACGGACAGCACGCCAGCCTCGGCACGCTCGCCGACGCGACCGCCAGCAACGGCCCGCTCCAGGTGGTGACCTGCGCCGGTTACGACGACGCCGCCCAGAGGCTGACCGGGATGATCCGCGCCGGGGACATAGTGGTCAGCTTCGGCACCGGCAGCCCCTACCTGGTGCTGGACCGGGTAGCCGCCGCTGCCAGCGCGGCATCTTAGCCCAGCCGGGCCGTCAGCGGCTCGGTCACGGTCTTCCACACATCCCCGGCCCCCACCGTCCCGACCACCACCGGCTCCCCGGCCGACGCCAGCTCCGCGACCGCCGCCACGACATCAGACGGTCCCGACGCCGCCAGGACATCAGCGCCCTGGCTGCGCAGCGCCGTCCGCAGCCGGGCAGCAAGCCGGGCAGGCTCGGCCGGGTCATCCAGCTCCCGACCCGCGTACACATCCAGCACCGCCACCTGCTCCGGGGCGCGCAGCACCCGCACGAAGTCATCGAACAACGCCACGGTGCGGGTCAGCGTGTGTGGCTGGAACACCAGGATCAGACGCCGATCCGGGTAGCGCTGCCGCAGCCCGTCGATGAAAGCGGCCACCGCCACCGGGTGATGAGCGTAATCATCGACCACCGCGGCTTGCGGCGTGCTCAGCCGCACCTCGAACCGGCGGCGCGCACCCGCGTAGCCCTCCAGCGCGGTCGCGATCGCATCGACCGGGCAGCCCAGCGCACGGGCGGCTAGGAACGCCGCCGTGGCGTTCAGTACATTGTGCCGCCCTGGCAATCCCACCCTCAGCCGCACCCGGTCATCTCAACACCACGTACTTAAGGCGTGCTGGTCCGCATAATGCTGTGACCTGGGTTTTTGTGCTGGTTTGGAGACAGGGAGGGACTCCTGGTAGGCGTTGGGTATCGAATCCACGTCTGTCACAGGAGTCCCTTGTGCAATCTTGCCTGCGTTCTGCCGCTGATGCAATCGGGCCCGCGGAGGTCCCGGTCGCCGGGACTCCGGCGGGGACCGTGGTGGTGCGGGCCGCTGACCTGCTGTTTCGCGGCGGGGGCACGGTCACGGCGGGAG
>OBLT010000335.1_pt1 | contig 32209 bp, 23 predicted proteins | sample 1518721 | NCBI WGS metagenome assembly OBLT01 (sample SAMEA3539307, study PRJEB22396) | soil metagenome | biome: tundra; feature: field; material: soil | place: USA | collected 2010-05 | depth 0.15 m | reverse complement strand
CGCAGAATGGTAGCGGACAGTGGCTCACCTTTGATGTGAATCGGATGGAAATCCAGATCACTCTTCGGGTGCCCCAGCACTTCCTGCACCTCAGGCATCAAGCGGTTTAGACGGATGCTCGTGACCGGGAACTGAGGGGACTTCGGGTTTTGGACCTTGCCCCTCAAAATGAGCCTCTTATCGATCGCTGAACGAAGCACGTTCTGACGCTCGACATCGGAGCGAAGGGACGGGACATCCTCCAGCGGAAGAATCTCGTCGCGAAACTTCTTTAGCGAAACGAAACTCCAACCCGGGGTGGATTCTGCACGGTCCAGGGCCCTCAGTAATTCCACTTCGGCGGGATGAACTTGGACACCTGCGCTGGTAATAGTTTCGGAAGCTTCGGCTCGAGCGGTATCGGACCGAGACAACACCTCCGCCGACTGTGGAACTTCCGCGTGAGATTCCGCTTTCTCCGCCGTGGACGGCTCGAGCCAGAACTCCATACGCTCGGATCCAGGAATCCAAGTGTCAGCTCCAGCATTGCTGCGTTTCTTGCGGCCGTTGGCATGCAACAGCGAAACGCGCAGCCGAAAGCTCTCGGGGATTGAATAGCCAAGTTTCTTGAGGGTAGCCTTGAGGGGTGTTTCCAGTTCCTGGGCAAAACGCGGTTCAACCTGCTCGATCTTAATTTTCTCCATTGTCCTCGACCTCTAGTCCTAAAATAGAAGTTACCTTAGCTCATATTTATAATAATGGCGACGATAATCGCTTGTCAAGGACAATCTTCGGTGATTATTCACTTGACTCTCTTGCCTCACTCCACCACCCACTCTCGCATCCGGCGCAGCAGTGACGCCGGAGCTTCCGCTTCCAGCAGCACCACCAGCCCGTCCTGATACTGGCGGGAATAAATGCGGGCACCGGCCTCCAACAGGGCCAGTATCTTGCCTTCTTTTTGCGGGATGCGCAGACGAACGCGCCGGGGGCGGTCTCCTTCGAGCACGGCATCGACGCGATCCAGCAGCGTGCTGAGCCCGATTCCTTTCGCCGCTGAGACGTGAACCGTCTGCTCGCTGTCACGCAACGACTCGCGCTGTTTTGGCAGCAGCAGATCGATCTTATTCATCACCCAAAGCCGGGGCTTTTTGTCGGCTTCGAGTTCCTTGAGAACACTTTCCACTTGTGCGTCCTGCTCAGCGGAAACCGGGCTGCTGGCATCCGAGACCTGAATGATGAGCGTGGCGCGCTGCACTTCTTCGAGCGTAGCGCGGAACGCCGAAACCAGCGTGTGCGGAAGATGCCGGATGAAGCCCACAGTGTCGGAGAACAGAATCTTGCGTTTCGAGGGCAGTTCAACCCCTCGGATAGTCGGATCGAGCGTGGCAAACATGCGCGACGACGCCACCACGTTGGCCTTGGTGAGGGCATTGAACAGCGTGGACTTGCCCGCGTTCGTATACCCCACCAGAGCCACCAGAGCCACCGGAACCGACTCGCGCCGTTGCCGCTGCTGCGCCCGGATGCGGCGCACGTTTTCGATTTGCTGTTTGACGTGCCGGACGCGGCGGTAGATCTTTCGCCGGTCGGTCTCGAGCTGAGTTTCGCCTGGTCCGCGAGTGCCGATGCCACCGCCGAGTTGCGACATTTCCACGCCCCGCCCCGCCAGCCGCGGAAGCATGTATTCGAGCTGGGCCAGTTCCACCTGCAACTGACCTTCACGAGTGCGAGCGTGCCGCGCGAAAATATCGAGGATCAGTTGCGTGCGATCGATGACGCGCGTGTTGACTACGCGTTCGATGTTGCGCTGTTGCGAAGGTGAGAGGTCGTGATCGAACAGAATCACATCCGCGGAGACCGAAGCAGCCGCGCCTGCAATTTCCTCCAGCTTGCCCTTACCAATTAGCGTGGCAGGATCCGGCCGGTCGCGGCTCTGGGTGAATTCGCCGGCAACCTGCGCGCCCGCGCTCGTCGCCAGCGCCCGCAATTCGTCGAGCGATTCCTCGGAACTGAAATCCGGGGAATCCGCCGGCAGGGCTGAAGCCGACGACGAGGCAGCCACGCTGGTGGCGTGATCTCGAGCCGCCTGCGCACCCGCAGTGATGGTTGTAGAACTTGTCTTTCCTGAGCGGCCCCCGCGGCCTCGGGTGCGAAACTCCACCCCCACCAGGAACGCCCGTTCCTGCTGCTGCGATGGATTCACCACCACCTTGGGCTCATTCCGCGAACTGCCGCGGCTGCTTAGTCTGGAGTCATCTCGGCGCAAGCAAACTCACTTCATCCTTCAGTGCCGGAAGCGGAATTGGGCATCGCTGGCTCGTCATGGGCCGCCGCAGGCTTAGCGTCTGTGTGGCTGTGGGCTGCGCGCGAGATGACGACCGTCGAAATCGCATGCTTGAAAATGAGCTGCTCCTGGTTGCTGGTTTCGAGGACCACCGAGTACTTGTCGAACGATCGTATACGGCCCGTCAGCTTCACCCCGCTGACCAGATAGATCGTAATATTGTGCCGTTCCTTTCGTGCCGTGTTGAGGAAGGAATCCTGAATGTTTTGCTGCGCCGGCTTGGCTTCCATTTGCCGATCTCCTTCTTTCTTTCTTTTCGGGGTGCATGCTGCGCCGCCAGCTCAGGGACGGGCAATCGGCGGCAGCTGTCTCCTGTCGGCTCTTACAATACGGCCTTGCCTCACGCTTTTCAACTTCCAACTGAATAAATGTTCTCCGACCGCGTCTCGGCTCTCGGCGCCCAACGGCCCGTCTCCCGTTCTTGCAAATCGAGTGGTTTCATTTCCTCCGCCCGCCATCTACAATCGTCACTTCCAGAACAGAGTTGCAGAATAGGAGCCCTGAACTTGAACAACGTTAGCTTCCCCACCGACTTCAACACTAACCTGCTGATGCTGTTTCGTTGGTTGCATTTTGTCGGCGGCATTACTTGGCTCGGCCTGCTATTTTTCTTTAACCTGGTCAATGTTCCTTTCATGAAGGGTCTTGATCCCGCCACCAAAGGCAAAATTCTGCCCAGCCTGATGTCGCGCGCTCTGTGGTGGTTTCGCTGGGGATCGGTGCTCACCGTGTTGATGGGCATGGCGTACTGGGCCAGCATCGTCGCTTCCGACGCCAAAAACGGCGGTTCATCTTCCGGTGGTCCGATGGCGACCTTCTATGTGATCTGGACGGTCGCCTGGGCCCTGATGTATGCCTGCCAGATTCCCGGTAAGGGCGCGCTCGACAAAGGGCCGGTGCTCGCCGTGATTTACGCGGTCATCGTGATCGCGGCTTCCTGCTTGTTTCTGCGCTTCAACGATCATGGCTGGGAGAGCAATCGCCTGCTCGCCATCGGCGTCGGCGGAGGCATCGGTTGGGTGATGATGCTGAACGTCTGGGGCGTAATCTGGCGCGCACAGAAAAAAATTATCAACTGGACCGCCGACAACGCGGCCACCGGCGCGGCGATGCCAGACAAAGCAAAGTATCTCGCACGGCAAGCGTTTCTCACGTCGCGCGCGAACTTCGTGTTGTCTTTCCCCATGCTGTTCCTGATGGGGGCAGCGAGCCACTATCCCATGTTTGGACGATAGTTTTTGGGAGATAGTGTTTGGTGAGATAGCTGTCCACTCATGCGCGAGTTCATGGACTCGATCGTGGAATGGTCCGGGGCCCAGGAAGACTGGCGCCCCATCTCGCGCTGGGCCGTCCTGGCGTGGCTGGTTTTCTACGTTCTCTTCCTGCTCTACGCATTCCGCATGCAGGGCGGCTACTTATTCATCGACTCCGCCAACCTGGTCGTCCACGAAGGCGGCCACATGCTCTTCGGTTGGTTCGGCAGAACGCTCGGCCTCTGGGGCGGAACCATTCTGCAGTGGATGGTCCCGCTCCTGCTGGCAGCCTACTTCTTCCGCGAACGCCAGCCTGCAGCCTTCGTGTTCTGCATGTTTTTCTTCTTTGAGAACTGGCTCTACACCGCCACCTATATGGCCGACGCCCGCGCCATGGCGTTGCCTCTGGTGACCACCGGAGACTCCGATTACATCGAGCACGACTGGAACACGATTTTCTCGAGTCTCGGACTTCTGCCCTACGACACCAGGATCGCCGCCATTGTCCGCCTCCTGGGATGGTGCGGGATGCTGGCCAGCACAGCGTGGCTAGCCGCGCGTCTGCGAGCAACGAAGATGTAAATAGAGCGACGGGCGCCCCGCCCGTCCACCTGTAAACCCAGCCGATCTCAACCCAGAGGCGCAGCCACTTTGGTCGCCAAGTTCCAAGCTTTGCCATCGAAATGCCCGGGCAGCGCCAGCCCAAACAACTTCAAAATCGTAGGCGCGACATCCACAATCGCCGGCTTGTCTTCAATGAACTTGTGACTCGAAAATAAAACTCCAGGAACCAGACGCGGGTCAATGCAGTGGTCACCGCTCCACGCCTTGGTGTTGTCTTCGAAAACCTGCCCGGTAACCTTGCCCATCACCGAGTCCCACGACGCCCGATACCCCGCGCCATAGCCAACAATCAGATCCGGCGAGTTCTCCGTATACGGCCCACGATAAACATCGTCCGCAATAAACACGCCTGTGATCCCCACCGTGCCAGACGCCGGATCCACCAGCCCATTCAGCTTTTGTTGCAGCTCGTCTTTCAACGCGTCGGCCTGAGCCGGGTCCACAATTCCCTGCTTCTCGCGGCCCTTGATATTCAAATAAAGTCCGTTCAGCCCCATCGTGTAAGCAGCGGTGCGCGACCAATCCACATCCTCGAACCAATCTCCGCTCTCGGTCTTGCCATCCTTCAGCGCCAGATATCCGTTCTGATGCAGCCACGCATTCAGGTTCATGCAGCGTGCGAACGACTTAAATCCGTGATCGGAAATCACCATCAGCAATGTATCGTCGTTAATTTTTTCCATCACGCGCCCAATGAGGCGATCCATGCGCTCGTACAGTTCCTGAATCACCGGCGGATGCTGGCTGTGCGGCACATCGCGCGCCGCCGGATGATCTTCTTCCAGGTAACGCCAAAACATATGCTGCACGCGGTCGGTCGTATCGAAAACGCACGTGCACAGCCCCTGCTTCGTTTTATCGAGCGCATCAAAGAGCATGCGCTCGCGATCTTCGTGATTGCCGTAAGCCTGTGCCAGAAACGCATCGTCATCCAGCACGTGCTCGTTGAGCGCCCACGTGTCTTCCGCCAGGCCAAGCGTCGCATACGGCCCGAAAAGTTTCGCCAAATAGATGGAGTAAGTTACCGGGTGCGAGATGGGCAAGTCGGGATGCCCTGGATCGATATTCACCGGCGTGACGTAAACTTCAACCTCCGGCGAAAGCGACTTGAGATAGAAACGGCAGATGCCATGTGCCGTGAAGCCCATGCCCGCCTTGAATTCGGCCGGAAGCCACTCCGAGTATTCCCCGACTTTCAAATTGAACTTTTCAGAACCAAATACGAAGCGCGCCGATTTCGATCCCAGTTCCGGCCGAATTTCGAAGGCCGCGTGCAGTTCGCCGGCATTCTCCTTCACCGGATTGTCCGGCCCAGGAACGTATGATCGGCAAACACCGTTCTTGCGCTCAATGGGCACCCGCACTCCACCTTCACGAAACTTGTCGTCGGAAGCGCGGGTCGTGCACAGGCAAAACGTGCCCTGGCTGCCCTTCAGGTCGGGCACGCACATCCCGGAAAGGAGCACGCCCTGAAACTTCTCTGGCGGAAACGTGACGGGAACGCGAATCACGGAACTGAAAATTCCCGCATTGCCCAGCCAGTGCCAGAACGGCGTGCCCTTGCGCATCGCCTTGATTTCCGTCTTGCCGAAGGGAATCGAATATTTGCCAATCTTGATATGCCGCTTCGGCCCCTTGATTTCAGCCGACGAAAGAAATGGAAGATAGTTACTGGTATCGCGTGCCAGAAAATCGTAAATATTGTGCTTGCCCGGATTCACTCCAGTCAGAAACGTCGACCAGGCCACGGGAGAAATCGCGGGAAACGTCGTGCGCAGCTTGCTGAACGTTCCTTTGTCCCGCAACTTCGCCAGGTTCGGCAGCCGGCCTTCGTTCATAAATCGATCGGCGAGCTCCGGATCCATGCCGTCAAATCCCAAAATCACCGCGCGCTCAAACGTAGCTTTTCCGTATGCATTGCGCCGCCGCATAAAACGAAACAACTGGCGGAAGGGCCATGTCGCCAAAGCGTAGAACGAATAAAGAAACGCAACAAAGATCGCCCAGAACGAAGACAGCACCGCGAATCCCGCACCAGGCCCGGCGTAGGCATGGCTCAATGTCGGAAACAGGACGACCGCCAGCAGCAACAAATACCAATGGAGCGACGGGCGTCCCCGCCCGTCCCGGGTCGCGACATCCGCCCCACACAATTTCTTCATATCTGAATCCCCAACAGTTCCTTGAAAATAAATCCAGCAACCATCGACAAGATGAAGAACAACCAAATCCAGTTCATGCCGTAACCCGCGACCTCGATATTGCGATCCGGGTAATTGATCGAGATGGAATCAATTGGGCTATTCTCCGGCAGCGCCGGCTCTGCCGACGTGAACATACGCTCCCAGAATCGTCCACGCAAACGGACAGTCGAAATTCGCGCCAGGTCGCTCCCCACACAAACGGCCTTCGCCGCACTCTGGCCGGCAGCGGCAACCTTAACTTCATATTTTCCATCTCTTGAACCGGCCAGTCGCCAGACAATCTCATTTCCCGCTGGAATGTGCACCGGAGGCGCGGTCATCGTAATCTCGGGCGGGAGCTCGAGCGCGATATCGTTTAGCGCGTCGCTTGCGGTCGTCTGTGTAGGGAGGTGGACCGTCAGCAGGAACGGCGCGTTCGCGGGAAGCGGAGTTTGGCCCAGATAACGGTCGATCTGCACCATCAGCAAAGTCATCGGAATAATGACGTACAGCAGCGGCTTGAATGCGAGCTTCAGGTAGCGCCCCGTACCGCGCAAAATCTTGCCGTAAGAACCCATCACCACTGGGATCTGATCCCGATACAGCCGCACCGCCAGTAAATGCGCCTTCAATTGATCCTTCGCAATACCGATCGCCTTCTGATCCGACGTGTAGCCGAACAAAACCACCATCAGCAATCCCACGACCAGCGACACGACGATCACAATCGTCAGCGGGCTCGTCAGCAGAGAGAGGTTGAACGCCGCGATTGCCGCGGCATGACCCGCCATCGGATTGGAGAGAACAGTCAAGCTACTCGATGTACCCTAATCCGCGCAGGCGCTTCTGTATGTCTTCTTTCGACGTGCTGCTCTCGTTCGGCAGGATTTTCTTGGTTTCTTTTTCCAGCATATGGATCACGAATTCGTCGATCGATTCGTATCCCGCGGCATCCGAACACTGCTTGACCTTCTCCAGCAGTTCGCCTTCAATCTTCACCTTGTATGAACCAAACATGATTGCTCCCCGTTATCGAATGTAGCGCCGCCGTCCCGGCGGCTGTCCGGCGGGCGTCCTCGCCCGCCGAGCCGAGAGGGCAAGACGCCCTTGGAACAGCCGGCAAGATGCCGGCGCTACTGCCGTAGTCGTCCCAGTTCTAGCGCGCCTGAAATACCGACTGCCCCATCATATCCTTGGTTTTCGCGATTCCGAATTCGGACAAAATCGTGGGTGCGATGTCGGTCAACGCCGGAGTCTCCGCTGCAATTCTGCGGTTGCTCAACAGCACTCCCGGAACTTTTGTGAAGTCCATGCAGTGATCTCCACTCCACGCATTCGTGTTTTCCTCAAGCACGTCCGCCGGAAACGCGCCCAGAATCGTTTTCCATCCGGCGCGATACCCGCGGTTATAGCCGACCAACGCATCCGGGCCCGAACGCGCGTATGGACCTTGATAGGCTTCGCTCGCCAGATCGATGCGCGTAATCACCTGAGACCCATCCTTCGGGTCGCGAACTTCCAAAAGCTTCTGCCGGATTTCCCGCAGCAGCGCATCGGCCTGAGCGCCCGACTCGACGATCCCCTCACGCTCGCGTCCGCGCACATTCAGATAAAGTCCGTTCAATCCCAAGCCGTACGCCCGCGAGTGGCTCCAATCCACATCGGCGAAAGGCTCGCTCGGATCGCCGCTGGCGCCTTCCTTCCTGGTGATGTAACCGTTGTTCAACAACCATGTATTCAGATTGAACGAGTGCCGGTAGGGAGCAAAACCATGGTCCGAAAGCACAAGGAGCGTCGTGTTGTCATCGACCTTCGGCATCACCTCGCCGAGCACCTGATCAATCTGCTCGTAGAATTCCTCCAGCGCCGTCCCGTACTGAGCCGCGAGCGCTGCGTCATACGCGGGATGCTGAGGATCAGTCAGACGCCACAGCATGTGCCCGTTCAGATCGAGGCTTGAAAAATAGAAAAAAAACAGGCCATCGTGAAATTTTGGGAATTCCGCACCGAACGCGCGGCGATGTTCAGCCAGCACGGTGTGCGCCTGTTCCAGATACTCTTTATCGTCGAGCACGCCGGCGGTCAGCGCCTTCGTGTCTTCGGCAATGCCCTGCGTGTGGAATTCGCCAATCTGTTTCGCCAAATCGCTGGAGTAACTCGAGGGCGTGGAAATAGGCAGAGCCGGGTTTGCCGGGTCAATATTGATGGGCGATACGTAAAGCTGAAAACGTGGATGTGTCTGCTTGAGATAAAAGCGGCAGATCCCTTTTACGTTGCCGATGAACGGCATGAGCTGAAACTCCACCGGGACCCATCCACTCCATTCGCCTTCCTTCAAGACGAACTGCTGATCCTGAAGGCCGATACGCGCGACTGACTCCAGCGGATCCAGATCGACCGTGAAAGGTTCGGTAGCGGGCGGCGAGTTCTTGCGAAACGAGTTGTCCGGCCCAATCAGATTGGTCGCGACCCGATTGTTCTTTACTTCGACCTGCACTACTTCCCCGCCCTCGACCGCTCCTAGAGCCGCCGTAGGATCATCGGTGTAGAAAGTAAACGTGCCATAGGTGCCGCGCAGATCGGGCGTGCCCATGCCGGAAAGTGTCTTCCCTTTGGCGGCAATCGGAGGGAAATTTGCCGGGATGCGGTACACATAATTGGGCACGCTGTGTTCGTCCAGAATCTCCCAGAAGGCCTTGCCGTGCCGCAACTGTTCGGCTGAGCCGCTGCCGAGCGGAATCACCCAACTCCCGATATGAAAGCTGTGTTTGGGGCCTTCGACCTTCGACGTCGAAAAATATAGCTGGAAGTTTTTGGGATCGCGATGGATGAAATCAAAAATTCCGTGCCCGCCGGCATTCATTCCCGTGATCAGGTTCGACCACGCCACCGGGCTTTGCGGCGGAATGCTTGTGGTCAATCGCCGGAACGATCCCTGCGCGGCCAGCCGGGCAAAGTTCGGCATCTTGCCTTCCGCCATGAACTTCGTCAGCAGGTCCGGGTCCAGCCCATCGATACCGAGGATGATCAATTTCCTGGACGCAGCCGCTCCGCCCCGCGCGTGCTGGCAGGAGAGCAGCAGGCTCAAGCCCACTGCACACGAGGCCAGCAGGCAGGCGAGACGAATACGTTTTCTGAAGGGTACGGTCACTCAAGTATGCTTTGCAAAATATGGCCCGGCTTCCTGGCTGGCTTCCTGGCTAACGATGGGTGGCGGTCACGACATCACCACTAGAGGAGATCCCGAGGAGCAGGTACATAGATTGTACAAGGAGCGGCATGGACGTCAAGGCTGTAGGTTTTGATCAATGGCGGCGCAGCCCTTACACTTACTGTCATGATCCGAAAAGTCATTGGCGGCGTGAGTCTGATTTTTCTTAGCTTTTCGTTCGCCGCAGCCGCCCCCAAACCCAACCTCGTGCTAATCACCCTCGACTCCACCCGCGCCGATCGCATGGGCTTCCTCGGCGCCAAGGGAGCGCTTACGCCCAACCTCGATCGTCTCGCCGGCGAAAGCCTTGTCTTCGAACATGCCTACGCCCAGGCGCCCGCCACCGTGGTTTCGCACGCGACCATTCTTTCTGGAGCCTATCCTCAGAGCACTGGCATGAGCGAAATTGGCGGAACGCTGCCGTCATCGCTCGTCTACCTCCCGGACTTGCTGAAGACGCAGGCCTACCGTACCGCCGCCTTTGTTGGCTCCCTTGATCTCGACCCACAGAACGGGCTGGCACAGGGCTTTGAACGCGGCTTTCAGACCTACGACGCCGGCTTTCGGCCGATGATCCCCGGTGACGCGCGTCCTCCGATAACTGAGCGCCGCGGAGATCAGATCGTCGCGCGCGCCATCGCCTGGCTGGACCACAATGCCCAAGCGCAGGTTTTTCTCTGGGTTCATATCGCCGATGCGCGCGCGCCTGGCGCTTCCTACAATTCCGCGATTACCGCGGCCGATGCTGCCGTCGGCAAATTGATCGGCGCTCTGCAGCGGCAGAAAATTTACGGCAATACGGCGGTGATCGTAGTCGCCGACCACGGTGAGAGCCTGGGAGCGCACGGCGAAGACGCACACGGTGTTTTTCTCTACGACGAGACCGTCCATGTCCCGCTGCTAATAAAGCTTCCAGAATCCCAGCCCGCTGCGAAAACAGCATCCACCCGCGTAGCCGCCAAGGTAAGGCTCGTGGACATCGCTCCCACCCTGCTTGAAATTGCGGCGATCCCGGTTCCCTCGCAGATGCAGGGACAGTCGCTGTTGCGGATCGCAAAATCAAAGGCCAGTGGCGTCGGTAGTGGAAGTGACCAGCCCGTCTATTCCCGCGCCGATCTGCCGCAACGCGGATTCGGCTGGAGCCCGCTAGAATCCTGGCGCGCGAGCAAGTATCTCTACATTCGCGCGCCCAAGCCCGAACTTTACGACTTAACCGCGGACCCGGGCGCCGCCCACAACCTGGCCCCGAGTGCGAAGGCCACCCTCGACACAATGGCGGCGCAGCTCGAAAATTTCGACCGCCGCTTTAGCGGCGAGGCCGGCAAGTCTTCCGCGGAGTTGAGTTCGTCCGAGATGCAGAAACTGGCATCGCTCGGATACATCGGCCTGCAAAAGTCGTCCGGCTCTGCCGCCGCGGTTGCCGGAACCGATCCAAAGGACAAGATAGCAACCGCCAACAAAGTGATCGCAGCAGCTTCGACTCGCGATCAGTCGAAGCCAGAGCGCGCCATTGCCGCGCTCGACCCGGTAGTCTCCGCCGACCCGAACCTCTACCTGGCGCAGTACGCGCTCGGCTCGGCGCTGGCCCGCAAAGCGCAATACGCCGAGGCAGCCAAGCATCTGCACAAAGCGATTGAACTCCAGCCCGACTCCGCCTGGGCGCACTACGAAATCGGCGCCACCCTGCTAAAAACCGGTGACTTCAAAACCGCCATCGTGCACCTTGAAATCGCCACCGGACGCCTGCCAAACTTCGCCCCCGCACACCTCTCCCTCGCCGAAGCCTACGAACACACGGGCCGCACCGAAGACGCGAAACGGGAGCGCACACGAGTACCTAAGAACCCTTAGCGTTTGCAACGAAAGCCATTCAGGCCGGACCGTTCTGCAGGGTTTGGTCGCTTAGGATGTTATCGCGGATTTCGAAGGTGAATCCTAACTTCTGGACACGCGTGCGCCTGACTCCCCCCTCAACACGGTCTTTTGGAATCAAAGATTTAGGGGAAATCTCCGCCAGGTCTTTGAGGAATAAGGGCTTATCGGTAAAGTATTTACAAATCAATAAGTTAGAGTGGATTCACGGTTGGCAAGGCGTTCACTACGGAGAGGCGTCACGTTCGAACACCATGAGGTAGATATACCTTCCAGGATTCCTCTCTAGCCGTCACTGCATTGGAGGGCCCGTCTTGGCAGCCGGCTTGGCGTTCACCTGCAGGCGCTTCGCTTCCGCCCGCTCGCGTTCCGCAGCCGAGTTCTGGCCTAACTGATCGTAAATATCGGCCAGCCAGACATGCGCCAGGGGGCCCTTGGGTTGAAGCAAAGCCGCCTTTTTCAGCGTCGCCACCCCGGCCTGCGGATCTCCCGACCGCGCCTGGGCGTACCCAAGAATCAGGTAGCTTTCGTAGTCCTCCGGGGCGTACCCCAGTACGGTTTTGCACTCTCGGATGGCCTCCTCCAGGCGGTGGGTCCGGGCATATGCCATCTCCAGATAGCTATGTGCCTTCACAAAATCCGGCGTCTTCGCAACCAGGCTCTCCAGTTCCGGTATTGCGCCATTGTAGTCTTGGATCGCCATCAAACTCTTGGCCAGCTGGAAACGAGTTTCTTCCGCATCGGGATGCATTTCCAAAGCCTTTCCCAGAACCGGCACGGCCTTTTGGTAGTCATGCTTCCGCACCAACCAATCGCCCAACAAAGGGTATAGCCACAGGCCAGGTTCTCTGGCGATCACTTGCTCAAGCAGCGCAATCGCCTCGTCGGAGTGCATGTCTTGCATCAATATCTCGGCCCGATGGACCATGTTGACAATTTCGATTTTGTCCTTGGGATCGGCTTGATCGGCAGCCGATCCCCTCGAAACATCTCTACCCGAGGCCAGGTATCCCAGCGCTCCCAGTGCCCCCTGTGCCGCCGGGTCCAGAGTGGCCTTGGGAGCCTGGCGTTTGCTGCTGGTCTTCTGCCGGAAAGCCTCCAATTGACTTGCCAGGGCGTCAGCTACCGCTGCGGAAGAGGATGCGAGGTTGTGATCGGCTTTCTCATCCGCCGCCTGGTCATAGAGTTCCCGGCGCGGCGCCTGAATGTACAGATACCTTCCTGTCCGCAGCGACCGTACGGCGCTCCATCCGTATTCAGTCCGCGCATAATCCGATTCCGCATACGCCGCCTCGCCCCACGCCTTCGGGAGATCATTTTCCGCCGCTCCCGCCTTCATCAGCCCCAGCAAGGATTCCCCCTGCACTTCCTTCGGAATCTCAATCCGAGCTTCTTGCAACAGCGTAGGCAATACATCGACCAGCTCGACTCGATTTTCAATCCGTTTCCCCACAGCATTCGCGTGGGGCAGCTTAATCAGCAACGGTACCCGGATCGTCTCATCGTAGAGAAAAATACCGTGCGTATCTTCTCCGTGAGCCCCCAGCGACTCTCCGTGGTCGGCCATCACCGCTATGACGGCACCATCGTGCAGTCCGCGCAATTTCAGCTGCCGAAGCAGTTTGCCGACCGTCGCATCCTCATACGCGATCGCCCCGTCATACGGATCCGAAGCGTACCGGCTCTTGTAGGGTTCCGGCGGATCATAGGGATCGTGCGCATCGTACAGGTGCACCCACATAAAAAAGGGCCGCTTAGGGTGCCTGTCCAGCCACGCCAGCGCATGCCCCACCACTTCATCTGCGCGCCGTTGGACCGTGCGATAGCGATCTTCTCCCGGGTTTGCACTGTGGAAACCGGCATCGTAGGTCTGAAACCCGCGGTCAAAACCGGGCGCGTAGGGCGCTTTCGCCTCAAGGACAATCGAGCCGATAAACGCCGCCGTGCTGTATCCGTGGCCTCGCAGGATCGCCGGGGCATAGGGCAGATCCGCCGCCAAAGGCGTGCGCATGGCATTCACCTGGTGGAACTCTGGATACGTGCCCGTGAGAATGGTGGCGTGCGATGGGGGCGTCAGCGGAGCCTGCGCATACGCTCGCGTGAAGACGGCCGATTGTTTCGCCAAGGCGTCGAGGTTCGGCGTCAGCCCGCGCGGCGACCCCAGAAATCCCATCCGGTCGGCGCGGGTAGTGTCGAGCGTGATTAGGATAATGTCAGGAGACCGCAGATTCGAAGAAGCAGCCTGCGCTGCCGCCAACGCACTCGCTGTCAAGGCCGCGACAAACAATAGGCAACGAATCACAGCCATACTTAGCCGGAACCCCTTTTTGACTTCAACCCTAGCAATAAAAGTGTATACGCATCTCCCCGGATCGCAACATTTCCAAGCGCTTTGCATCGCTTCACATCCATCCGGCTGCGTAGCCGTCTTTCCACCTCCAGGCTGTCCGCCATCGGCGGCAAAAAAAATCAGGAGGCCCTTTCGGGCCTCCTGAGCGAATCGAATCCAACCCGTCTAGAAGGTGAACTTCAACGCCAGCTGCATGGTACGCGCGTTGCTGGGGAAGTTCTGCTTGGCATTGTTGAAGATCGAACTGGCTGGACGGAAATAGCTCAGTGAGCTCGTGTTCGAAAAGCTCACAATGTCATTGACCGACCCAGTGACGAATTGCGGGTGGTTGAGGACGTTAAACGACTGCGCCACGAACTGAAGCCCGAAGCGCTCGCCGAACTTGAAGTGCTTGATCGCCGAAATATCGAAGTTGTTGATCGGCGGCGTCGAGAAGCTGCCACGGCTGGAATTGGCGACCGATCCCATGCCCGCAACGATGTATTGCGCATTGGGATTCTTGGCTACCCAGCCCACAATGCAAGGCGGCAACGAGCAGGCGGTGTTGTTCGTGACCGCGGTAACACCGCTTCCCGTTCCAGGCACTCCTTTGGGATTGAAAATCGCCCGATCCGGCGCGGCATCGCCGTTCATGTTCGAATCCGTTCCGCCCTGCACTGTTCCCCACTGCCCCGATTCCCACGTATAGACCGGGAGGATCTGGTAGTTGCCGAGCAGGTTCTTCTTCATCCAGTTCGAGTCGTGCGCGAACCAGGGAACGGCATAGCTCACTTGAACCGTGAGGCGATGAGCATGGTCAATTAGTCCGTTAGCCTTCTCTGCCTTCAAGTTGCGGAAATCCTGCGGACGGCGGGGCGAGATCACCGTGCTGAAAAAGTCCGCCGTGGCGTTGTCGATTTCGTGACTCCAGGTCCAGGCAGCCTGGAACTGCAGCCCGTTGCTTAACTTTCGCTGCACTTGGGTCTGCAAGCCATGGTAGGTTGACCAACCCCACGGCATATATGCAGTGATCGGAGAGTAGAACCCCGCGTCTAGGTAAGCCGGGACATAGTTACCGCCCGGGCCGGTCCCCGCGTCGTCGTAACCATACTTCAAAGTACCCAGCAGGTCGCCATCGCTCGACAGACATTGCGGCACCGTGTGGCTGTTGCACACCGTGGCAGGTTGTGTCGTCTGCAAGGCTGTGGTCAGGCCGTCTATCGTAGCTTGCGACGGCGGCGTTATGAAAGTGGGGATATTGGACCCAGCGGCGCTAGTGACGCCGTTGGTCTTGTTGAGCCGGTTCTGCACATCAAGGTGGACGCCACGTGATCCTACGTAGCGAACTTCCACTGTATAGGACTTGAAAACATGCTGGATGCCAAGATTCCACGATTCCGCATAGGGATACTGCACATGCTCAGGCAGGTACGACGACGTAAAAGCTCGCGCGGTGGGCTGATCCATAATCGTAATCCCACTTGACGGTTGCGGAGGAATGCCGCCGTTTTTCAGGAACGGCGTCTGGCATACCGGATCGGGGCAGTCGATGGTGAACCCGATTTCCGGCGGACGCGACAACGTTCCGATATTGTCGAAGAGCACATCGTAGGCCATGGCGTAGCCACCACGGATCGATGTGTTGCCGCTGGTGCCCGGCGAGTAGGCAAAGCCGATGCGGGGCATGAAGTCCTTCTTGGGCGACTGCGGCGCGTTGAAGGTGATCAAGCCGGGATCATTCGCAACCGAGTTCAGACTCTGTTGTGCCCAGCCAGCGGGAACGGTCAGGTACTCATAGCGCAGTCCCAGGTTCAGACTGAGGTTGCGAGTGATCTTCCAGATGTCGTTCACGTACCAGCCATACATCTTGTCGTCACCCGAGTAACCGACCGAGCCAAAGCTGCGTTCGGCAGTCCCGGTGGGGAGAGTGTCGTTGACAAACCCGTCCAGAGTGCCCCACTCGTAGTCGCCACGCGAGCGCTGGATGAATTTCTGCGGGTCAATCTGCTTGCGCAGATCGAGGCCGAACTTAAGAGAATGCTTTCCGATATTCCAGCTCAAGTTGTCTTGCAGTTGATAGGTATTTTCCGTCGCGTACTGGGGGGCGTTCGGAGACGGGCCCACATTGAGGAAACCCAACTCGTCGACCGTCAGGTTGGGAAACGATTGCAGCCCCGGGAATTGGAAACCCGGCACGATATAGTTTTGTGAGAACCTGGTAAAGCCCACGCGGAACTCATTGACAATATTGGGCGAGAAAGTGTGATACTCCCCGGCGGTCAAGAGGTGAAACGGTTGCAGCAGGGGGGTAAAGAAAGTGGATAATTCCGCGCCCGTATCGAGCGAGCCGACGCGGTTGTAGATGTAACGTAGGTGAAACTGGTCCTTGTCGCTGATGTCCCAGTCTCCCGACGTGGTGAGGAACTTGCCGTTGATGAAGTTCGGCGAGACGATCGGTATCACGCCGACGGGAATCAAGTGGGGAATCGGCGTACCGGGCGTGGTTACGTAGTCGTTGACAACGACTGTTCCCTTGTCGTTCGCGGGCGCCGTAGCATACTTCGAGAATCCATTGACGTTGTTGGCCGAAATGCCGGGGATGCCTAATATGGTGGTCCATCCGGCCGCCGTTGGAGCCAATGCTGGTGAACTCGGCGACGCCGCCTGGCCGACGGGGTTCATTTCGAAGTTCGCGAAATAGAACAGCTTGTTCTTAAAGATCGGCCCGCCCACCTGTCCGCCGAAACGATTGTTGTCGTATCGCGAGTTTACCGGCGTCTGACCAGATCCGAACTGTGCAGCGGTGCTATAGTCGATCGCATTCAGATTGCGGTTCCGGAAATACTCATACGCCATGCCGTGAATCGTATTGGTGCCATTCAACACAACCTCATTGAACTGCCCGCCAGCCGAGTGCCCGAATTCCGGGCTGAACTGATTGGTAATGACGGTGAAGTTGGCAACGGCATCGTTCGGGATATACACCAGCGGACCGGTTACTCCCTTGGAGTTGTTGTCGGAGCCTTCGATGGTGAAGTTGTTCTCGCGCGCCCGCTGTCCGCCGACTGAGGGTCCGGAACCTGCGCCCAAGCCGCCTGTACTGCCCACGCCCGCCTGCAGCAGCGCAGCATTCAGAACACCGCCGCCCTGAGAGCCGCCGGACATAGCCGTAGGGAGACTCTGCAGCAGTACGTTCTCATAGGTCGTCTGCAACTGGCTGGTGGTCGTGTCAATCGTCGGCGGTGTGCCCGAGACTTCGATGGTCTCGCTGGTCGCGCCCGGGGTCAAGGTCAGGTTGCGCGTGGTCGTCTTGTTCAGTTCCACGTCCACCTGCTCGGTGACGGACTTGAACCCGGCATTCTTCACTGTAATCTTATAAGTGCCCGCCAAAAGATGGTCGAAACGGTATTCGCCGCTGCTGCCGGTCTTGGCGGTTCTGACTACGTTGGTGGCGATGTTGGTGGCGCTGGCGTCGGCGCCCACTACCACCGCGCCTTGCGTGTCAAGAATCGTGCCCACGACGTTGCCGTCAATCGCCTGGCCGTAAGCGACACCGGCGCTCAGCGCCAGCATGCCAAAGAGCGCTAACATAAATGCCAAAAGTCTCAAACTTCGCGCATTTTGTTTCATAGTTTGTTCTCTCCTGAACCTGCTCAAAAACAAAATATTGACGAAAAAATCTTTAGGGAGCTCCGAGGGGCGAAGTCAGCACACTTCGCCGGGCGCGAGCTCACGCTTCCCACAAAGCAGTGCAAATGACGCTCCATAGCAAAATATTTGTTGCATGATTGTTTTCAACCATTTGTGAGGAGTGTTCTGTGCTGAACTATCAAAATCCGTAGGGAATGATCGAGCAGAATATGGTTTTCAGTATCCGCCTGGACTTCGAGCGGCACGATCTGACTTGCCTGTTTCCCAGTCTAGGGGCAAGACATGCCCTACTCGGAAGCCATCCGCGTCTAGCGATCAGCGAAACCAACCGGAGGACTAAACCGCTATCCTATAGAAACATGTAGATGGGCAGGAGGGGGAGCACAGCCGTTGGAGGCCGGTCCGTTATGACGATGACGTCCAAGAACAGGGAATTAAACAGCGACATCAACAGAGGTGTCAATCTGTTCAACCGCGCCCACTTTTTTGACGCACATGAAGTCCTCGAAGACGTCTGGCGCTCTGTACCTCGCGATGAGTCCCGCGATGATCCCTCGCGCAGGCATCTCCGTCTGCATATCCAGGGTATGGTTCAGTTGGCGGTCGCTTTTCATCACGAGTCCAGGGGCAACCGTGTCGGCGCGCGCTCGGTATTGGAACGTGCTGTGAGGAATCTCAAAGGAGCGGAGAGCTCGTTTCCCGGTCTTGATCTCGACCGGTTGCGGGCTGAGTCGACACTTTGGCTGCAGTATCTGGATGATTCCGCCGGCGCGCGGGCTGGCAAGGCACGGACCCGGCCGAAACGGACGCCCTTCCTCAGTCCACGCACTGAACCAAAGCCCTAACTCTTGTGGTACCTAGTTGTCCTAACGGGCCGCTCACGGTGCCGATGAAGCCGGTCTTGTTATCCAGAACGGCGAGGCGAAGTTCCTTGCCCCCGGCAGGGATCTCCATGTCGATCGGGACCATCATGCCGTGATCGAGAACCTGCTGATAGGTGGCGGCGTCGAACGTTTTGTCCACCTTAATACTTCGGGATGAAAGACTCTTGCCGCTCGATCCCCAGACGGTTGCGTAGAGGTTCACGTTCATCTTCTTGCTGCCGCCGGAGTCCTCTGCCGTCAGGGTGTGAGCATCCACCAGGAACACGACCCGAATTTTGCCGGGGTCGGTGGGCTTCGCTTGCGCCATGAATGAGATCTGGGTGGCGGGGGCATCGACCTCAAGAGCAGCGGCCACGTCCTGCTCATAGTTGTGGTCTTTTGCCGGGCCAGGCTCAATCGCAAAATAACCCTTGCGGTAGCGGAGTTGGGTATCGCCCTGAGCCACTTTCACCTTGATGTTGCGCATCTTGCCGTCCCACTTCTTATTCTCAGGGTAATAACCCAAGGTGTAAGAGGCTTTTTCGTCGGAGGCCGCGAGCGCAATGCCGTCCTTGATCTCGTTTTGATTGATGTAGGCCTTGCCGCCGGTCTGTGCGGCCACTTCTTCCAATGTGCCCTGACTGGCTTGCAGGCTCGAAACTTGAATTATCGCTCGGTTGTTGATTGCGCTGTCGTTGTAGACAGAGCCTCCAGCGGAAGCGGAGCTTTCCATACCGCTGATCAGGCCGTGGAGATCCACGGGGTAGATCGCGATGCTGGCGCTCGCTAACTGCGATTCGGCTTCCTTGATTGCCTGGCCATGCAGGTTGCGCTGCTCCGCGGCCATGGAACCCGCAGCGTTGACACTTACCGATCGCTGGCGGCCTTGGCCTGGAAGATCAGCCAACAGTTCCGCGTCGGTCATGGCGCGGTCTTCCGGGACCAGATCAAAGGGCAGGTTCGCGGTCAGCCAGACCACATTCTTGCGGCCCGGCAGGCCGCCCAACATCCGGGAGAGCGCGCGCATGGCATCGAGCGTGATCATGGTGCGGCGCTCGATGTTATAGCCGATCTGGATATCGGCGAACGCCTGTACCACCAGGCCGGCCTGTGCAATCAGCGCAGCTGCGCCGCCCCCAGAATCCCCATGTATCCCCACTCCAGTCGTCACGCCATGGGACTCCGGCGCTGGCGCTCCCGGCTGCAGAATCTGTTCTTGAGGCCTGAAATTCTTGATTGCGGTAAGCAGCACTTGAGGATCGCTGGTGAACTGCTGCAGGACGCGCAAGCGGTCGGTCAGCGTCACCACCGCCATCGGACGGCCGGTTTGCCCCTGCTCCAGCACATATTTCAACATCTGCGAACGCGCGTACGACTGGTCCTTGAAGGCAGAGTTCGTCGCATCCAGAAGCAGCACGGTCGGGATCCCGGCAGGAGTCACATTTTCGGGATGGTTGGAAAGGACGCCAGCGGGCACAGGCGCTGAGGCGGTGTGGTTGGCTATGCCGGGCGGAACGAAGACAGAAACCTTCTGCTTCTTGCCATTCTCTTCGAGCGTGAAGTCTTCAGGCTTCAAGCCGGTAACTGGCTGACCCTTCTTGTCGGTCACGACCACATCCACCACCACGAGCCGTGTACTGGTGCGGATGGTAATGGTCGGAACGTCGGCCGGCGACTGCTGAGCACTTAGAATGGATGGGCCAGCCGCAACGTTCAAAACCAGCGCTGAAGCCACTGCGATCCGAAAGGTCAGCTTACTCGACATAGAGCCTCCACGGTGCTTCGGACTTGGGGGAATCACCCGCAATGTATCTCGTTTCAGCCCCCTTTGGCAAACCATGCCCCGCCGGCTGCGGAAAAACTCGCGATTCGTATCGCGGCATCGCTTTAGCCTTCGCCATGCCGCGACTCCCTTTCTGTAGTGATGCGTGCCGCCATGCAAGGTTGACCGCATTTGCCTGATATTCGGGCGCTCCCTACAATAGAAGTTCAACCCAAGAATCCTATGATTCACTTTCCGGTCCCCGAAGCTCTCACATTCGATGACGTGTTGCTCCTGCCGGCGCATTCCGAAGTCGTGCCCGCCAACACCAACACGCAGACCCAGATCTCGCGCCACATTCGGCTGAACATTCCCATCATCAGCGCCGCCATGGACACGGTGACCGAGTCGCACATGGCGATTGCCCTGGCGCAGCAGGGAGGCCTCGGCATTATTCATCGCAACCTGACCATCGACCAGCAGGCCAATGAAGTGGACAAGGTGAAACGGTCGGAGAGCGGCATGATCGTGGATCCGGTCACCATGTCGCCGGATGCGAAGGTTTCCGATGCGCTCGACGTCATGCAGAAATACAAAATTTCAGGTGTGCCCATCACCCTGAAGGATGGAAAACTGGTCGGCATTCTAACCAATCGCGATCTGCGCTTCGAGACCCGCTTCGATATTCCGATCAGCAAGGTAATGACCCAGAAGAACCTGATCACCGTGCCCGTCGGGACGACGCTCGAGCAAGCCGAAGAGATTCTGCACGAGCACCGCGTGGAAAAGCTTCTCGTCGTCGACGACAAGTACATCCTGAAGGGATTGATCACGGTCAAGGACATCCAGAAGAAACTGAAATATCCCGGCGCCGCCAAGGACGATAAGGGGCGGTTGCGGGTGAGCGCGGCGATCGGGGCAACGGGCGATTTCCTGGAGCGTGCCCAGGAACTGGCGCAGGCGAAAGTCGACGTGCTGGCCATTGACAGCGCGCACGGGCATTCCGCGCTGGTGCTCGAGGCGGTCAAGAGAGTGAAAGCGAAGTTGCCCGAGGTGGAACTAATTGCCGGTAACGTAGCGACATTCGATGGCGCCTGCGATCTGGTGCGCGCGGGAGTGGACGGAGTGAAAGTCGGCATCGGGCCGGGCTCGATCTGCACCACGCGCATCGTAACCGGGGTGGGGGTTCCGCAGATCACGGCGATTGCGGAAGCGGCGCGAGCCACGCGCGACTCCGGCGTTCCGGTGATTGCCGACGGCGGCATCAAGTATTCCGGCGACATCAGCAAGGCACTGGCGGCGGGCGCTTCCGCCGTGATGATCGGATCGATGTTTGCAGGCACCGATGAAAGCCCGGGCGAATTGATTCTCTATCAGGGCCGCACCTTCAAGTCCTATCGCGGCATGGGGTCGCTCGGAGCGATGGCGGCGGGTTCCAGCGAGCGCTATTTCCAAAACTCCGACGGAGACGCGTCGATCGCGATGCCGGCGATCGGCGAAGACTCGAATCGGCTGGGCAAGTTGGTGCCGGAAGGAATCGAAGGGCGCGTGCCCTATCGTGGATCGGTGGCGATGATCGTGCACCAGATGGTAGGCGGCCTGAAATCGGGTATGGGGTATTGCGGATGCCAAACCGTGGCGGAACTGCAGCAGAAGGCGCGCTTCGTGCGCATCAGCGCCGCCGGCCTGCGCGAAAGCCACGTGCACGACGTCATGATCACGCGCGAAGCTCCGAACTACGCGGCCGAGTAAGGAAAAAAGAAGAGAACGATTTTGCCCGAGCCTCGTCCCAATCTTCTCCGCGCCTGGTGGCCAGCCGTCGTCTGGATCGTTCTCATTACCTTTGAGTCCACCGATTACTTCTCGTCCAAAAATACGGGCAGCCTGCTGTATGCCCTGTTGACGCGCCTGTTCGGCAACATCAATTTCTACAAGTTCCTCATCTTCCATCACTATCTGCGGAAGACCGGGCACGTGGTCGGCTACGGCATGTTGAGCCTGCTCCTGCTGCGTGGCTGGCGGGCGACGCTCGGTCGAGTTCACACCTTGTTGCTGCGCACGGCGCTGCTGTCATGGTTGGGGACCGCCTGCGTTGCCGCGCTGGATGAATGGCACCAGAGCTTTATTCCATCGCGCACCGGCACGGTTTGGGACGTCGCGCTCGATACCGCGGCGGGCGTAGCGTTTCTTGTGGTCGCGTATTTGTGGTTGCGCCGGTCCGATCCGGTCGCCTGATTTCGGCAGGTTTTTCACCACGGAGCCACGGAGAAACCCCTTTCTTGTTTTTCTCCGTGCCTCCGTGTCTCCGTGGTAGATTCGCTCGATTCAGTCTCGCGCCGGCGACCGGTGCACCACCAACGCCACTCCCGCCACCGCCGCAATTCCCGCCGACAAATAAAACGGGACCGCCGGCCCATACACCTTCCACAGCGCTCCGGTGATGACACTCGAGAGCAGCGTGGTCACGCTGGTGAGAAACGAGAAAATTCCCAGAGCGCGCCCGCGCACATCGCTCTCCACGCTTTCGACCACCAGCGCTTTAAGCACGGCATTGGTCAGCGCGTAGAAGAGTCCGTAGAAGGCCATGCTGAGCCAGATTGCCAACTGCGACGGCGCCAGCGCGAAGACAAAATAGACGATGGCGAAAACGAAGTATCCAGCGGCGGCGATGGCCGAGCGCGAAAAACGGTCGCTAAATTTCCCCGCCGGCCAGGAGAACAACGTGAACATGATGTTAAAGACCAGTCCCAGCAGCGGCGCGCGCGACGCGGGAATGCCGATGTTTCCGGCACGCAGGACGAGGAACATGTCACTCGAATTTCCCAGCGAAAACAATGTGACCACGGCCAGCACATAGTAGAAGCCGCCCGGCAGTTTTGGCAGCCACGAGATACTGCCAGTGGAGCGACGGACGTCCCCGCCCGTCTGCGTAGGGACAGCCGAGCGCGGCTCGGCAGCCACCGGCGGTCGCGGCAACGCAGAATCTCCAGCTTCCGTGAGCGGTTTTCTGGCGCGGTGCACCTCGCGGATTCCAATCCAGGCCACGATCACGCACAGAGCTCCCGGAATCGCCGCCGACGCGAACACGCCCCTCATGCCGAAGCGTCCAATCACCGCGAGCGCCAGCAGCGGGCCAGCAATGGCGCCGGCGGAATCCATGGCTTGAATCAGGCCATACGCAGAGCCGAGTGTTGACCGGTCGACCGACTCGGCCACCATCACATCGCGCGCGGTTCCGCGGATGCCCTTCGCCAAGCGGTCGGAAAAACGAATTCCGAGAATTTGCCCCCACGATGAAACCAGCGCCAGCAGTGGCTTCACCGCGTTGGCCACGAAGTATCCGGCAACCACGATGGGCTTGCGCTCGGAAACCTTGTCGGCAATGTATCCGGAAAAAAGTTTCGCGAACGAAGCCACACTCTCGGCCACGCCTTCGATGATCCCAAGTTGCGCCGGCCCGGCGCCGAGCGATGCCAGAAAGGCAGGCAGCACCCAGTACGCCATTTCGCTGGCCGTGTCGTTGAGGAACGAAGTCGCACCGAAGACGTATATATTTCGCGGGGTGGACTCGGAAGCTGAAGGCGGCGTGTCCATGGACGTCTATTGAAAATAGCATGGACACAAAGGCAGACGCGGGGCGCACAAATGTGCAAGCACTGAGAGCCTTCCGCTCTACCGCGGTTTTCTATTTCAAGGCAACGCCCGAGTCAATCAGAGCGGCGGACTCAGAGGGAGCCGCGCTCGGTACCTCTTCGTGAGCCGGTGGAGTTGCCGTCGCCGCCCGCGTTCCGATTCCAATCTGCATAGCGGTATTCTTCGGGAATTCCACTTCCCTTCCGCGAGCGACGAAGTGCGTGTAAACCGACACTGCGGCTCCGTATGCTCCCATCGTTGTGCCAAAGGCGCGTGAGCGCACTGCGGCGCCCATTATCATCCCAACCAACTTGAATCCCCCGAGACCGCCCGCCGCCCCGCCGTTGTTGCCTCCATCCCCGTCGCGATCATGGCCCCCTCTTGCGGACACCATGGCCAGTCCCAGCGATACGGCGGTTCCAAGGTAGCGCGACTTCGAAGTGGTCGCTTCCGCGCCACCTTCAGAATCCAGCTTCACGTTGGCATTTTTTCCAGCTTGCACGCCTTCAAGCGTGGACACAATCTTTTGCTCAACGCCATCCGGCGGCACCAGTTCCGAGAATGCGATTCGCAACTGTCCGTTCTTCTTCATGCGGCGCGCCGGCGCGGCCTGCTTGACCGTGCCCTTCAGGCGGCTGCCCTGCGGAAGGATCAAGCGTTCCCCATCCATCAATGGTTGCGAAAGGACTGCTTCGACGTCCTGACCCTTGTGGGCCGTAGCGGACGACAACGGTGTGATCAGCCGCGCATGAACGACACTGCCCTCGGGAAGCGCGTTGCCGATTGACGAAGCCATCGGGACGGTCATCACCTCGTTCCCGAAATCCAGCGACTCCTCCAATTCGGCAAAGTACACCGTACCCGCCGGAATGTACTGCCGGTGCACCGGCAATTGCGCCTCGCCATAACGTTCCAGACGACGGATCTTTCCCGGCGTATTCAACTGCTTCATGGCGTTGTCCCATTCCTGATGAGCTTGCTGCTTCGCCTCTTTCGTCTTTTCCGACGCCTTGTCTTTCACGCTGTCTTTCTTTTCTTTAGCATTCGCCGCCGTCACCAACTCGATGACCTGCCCTGAGCCGGGAGTGACGCTGGTATGCAGCGGCAAATGTCTGCCGTCGGCCAGCACGAGTTCATGGAAGTTGACTTCCACTTTTCGTCGCGGCGTGAAGTCCGCATTCAGCGCCGCTTCCGTGCGCTTGCCGCCCGAGACGGCCTCGATCTTCGTGACGTCTCCGATGATCTCGGAACCAACCGGCACGACGATGCGGTCAAATGCATAGATTGGCTCGACCACGCGAGCGTGGACTGTCTGCCCCACCTTCTTCACTCGTACTTCCCGATCCAGAGCGACTTGCAAGGGTGAGCCTTTCGCTACGGTCAGAGCCACCGTCTGTGGCGGCGCGGGCTGGGGTGGGTCACTGGAGGCGGATGCAGGTTTGCGCTCGGAGCCCGGAGTGAGTTGCGGAATTGGAACATCCTGGGCTTCAATTGTGCAGGCCCAGATAATGGTAAGTAGAATCGTGCCCAATGCGCGCGCTAGTGCCATGTTGATTTCTCCGCGGAGACCCTGAGTTAATCACTATTCTAGAACAATTGACGACGCTACAAGATTTATAAGCTTAGATGCAAAGGCCAGTTCCGAGGGAAGCCCGAATCGGCCCGGTCGACCCCGTCAAGATCCAGCCCGGAACCTGAGACCTAAGACCTGACACCTGAGGCCTCTTTTCTCTGCCCGCTTCCAGTAGAATGAACCTACATGTCCGACCGCACCTTTACCCTCGATGAATCGCAGATGCTGCTGCCAATTCTGGAATCGCTGCTCAAGCAGGCGATCCACGGCAAGAAGCTGATTGAAGACGTGGACGCCGAGTTGCAGGAAACGGCTCACCGTGTTTTTCTCAACGGCGGCACGATGCTCAACGTGGTCCATCTGGCGCGCCGCAAAGCCGAACGCGAGCGAGCGATCAGGCGCGTCAAGGATGCCCTCGCCGAAATTGACGCGACCGGAGTCCAGGTAAAAGACCTCGACATAGGATTGCTCGATTTCCCCTGCAAAGTCGAAGGCGAGATCCTGCTGCTCTGCTGGAAACTGGGCGAGCCCAAGATCGGCCATTGGCACGGCACAAACGAGGGCTTCGCATCAAGAAAGCCGATCGACGAGCGCATAGCAAACGCGGGCAAGAAGCGGCCGAAATAGGAAGAGCTCTCAGTTATCAGCTCTCAGTAAGATCTTTAACCACCGAGACGCCGAGGGCGCGGAGGGCGACATTTAATAAGGAAATCTCAAGCGAAAACCCATAACCAGCTTCTGAGAAGCGCGCGTTTTGTATCAGGGCATCGCTTTAGCGATGCCGAAAGTCTCCGAAATCAGACGCCCCTTTAGGGGCCGGGCTGCGGAAATCTACTTTTCCGCAGCCTGCCAGAAAACACTGCGCAAGTTCAGGATCGCGCCCCGTTCTTTTACTGGAGAACGCTTCGAGCGCGGTAGGCACGGTGCGCGAGGGTACGACCCAAGCCATGCACTACCGGCGATCGAGCAAGGGGCGGGCGTTCTGCTAAAATCACGTTATCTGAGGCGATCACTTATGTTGACTGGGCGCAAACTGGCGTTGACGCTTGCTTTTACGGTTCTGGTTGCACTGGCCTTCGGGGTCAGTTGTCGAGGATTTTTTCCGAGACCCATTCTTCAGTCCGTCGCTATAAATCCGACAGCTCCGCAGGTCAACGTCGGCAGCACGGAGACCTTGCAGTTGTATGGGACCTACGACGACGGCACGCGTAAGGTGGTCACGAGCGGAGTAACTTGGAAAAGCGACACCACTGCCGTTGCCACCATTGACCAGAATACCGGCGTCCTTACGGGCGTAGCGCCGGGGAGCACGGGGATTAGCGCGAGCGCCGAGGCCCTTCCCGCTACCGCAACCGCCACCGTAATCCTCACGGGCGCAACCCTCGCGGTCACGCCTAAATCCGCAACTGTCGCCCGGAGCGGCACCGCGAATCCTCCCTTCACATTTACCGCGACGGCCGGAACCACAGTGGTGGACATTACGACTGACAATGGGGGCACGTTGGCGATCCCTACGGCCGCGACCCTCCTCACATGCACTCCGTCCGCCGGTACTGAGGTCTGCTCGGCGGACGCTACAACGCCGCTCGGGACCTACACTCTTACGATGACCTATGCCGGAGCCACTAACTCCGCAAGCGCGACACTGACTGTGACTCAATGAATTGGCTGGCTTGTTGCCAATCTCACTATGTGCCCCACAGCCCGGGGCACACAGAGAGATCAATGGTCATTGGGCGTCCTACCCCACCATCGACGGATTTTCGGCAGCGATACTGCTGTTATTGGCGGGTGGCCCAGATAACCGCGCGGTGCCCCACTCATTCGCGTTCTTTGCGAATGAGTGGGCGGCTCATACCGATCCCGTCGCCAAAGGTCTCGACCGGCGCGGATGCACTCATTCACGTTCTGCGCGGATGAGTGGGCGCGGCCCCGAACGGAAAAGCCCCGCGATCCCTTATATCAGGAACGCGGGGCGGTTTTACCAGCACGGCTGGCTAGGTAGCGTCGTGGCCTATCAGTTCCACCGACTGTGCTCCGGTGTTGGTCTGAAAGGTCAGCGTCATCGACTGGTTGGCGTTCCCGACGATGTTCAGCCCACACATACTAATCTGCGTGGGGGGGCCGCTAGATGATGCGACCGGGAGAACCCACTGCAGCCATATGGTGCCGCTTCCGTCCAAGAGTTCGAGATTAATGATACCACCGCCTGTCGTCGAAGGGTATGACGTGAGAGTGGCGTCTATGCAGTCGACGACATGCTGTACCCCAGCGCCCCCCGCGGGTCTAGTGGCTGCGGCGACAGTGTTCAGGCCCTCGCCATGGACTACCCACTCCGCCGGTGGAGCAGGCAAAGCCGGGGTAGCCTGCTCGGTCGCCTCTTGCATTGTTGTGCTCGCCTTGGCCAGCACTATCAGCGCGGATCCGAGCTTGTAGCTGAGCAAACAAGCGGCTAGTGTGATGAGCACGAATACTGGAAGTATTTTCTTCGTCATACTTATTCTCCTAACTCTATTTCAATTTGGGAAGCGCTGGCATCTTAGTTGCTGGGGGGTGAGGTCAAACCTGTATGTGCACGACCTGCATACAAATAATATTGCGTTCACAATCGCGTTCGCTTCTCCGCGCCATCATCCATCCGCAAAACAACAGTCGCTACGCCCGTTTGGATAGTTCCCCGCTAACCTGCCCGCCGCTATCATCCAGGGTGGTGTCATGCCCAACATAAATTGCATCGGAATCTGCACTGGCGGCGGAGACGCTCCGGGATTGAACGCCGTGATTCGCGCTGCCGTAAAGGCGGCCATCCTCAAATACAAATGGAAAGCGATCGGCATCCCCGATGGCTTTGACGGCGTGATCTGGCCGGAGCGAGCCCGCGAACTTACGCTCAAAGATGTCAGCGGAATTTTGCCGCGCGGCGGAACCATCCTCGGCACGACCAACCGCGGCAATCCGTTCCACTACAAGACGGTGGAGAACGGGCAGGAAGTGGTCCAGGACATTTCCGACAAAGTGATCGCGAACGCGGCCAAGCTCGGGATTGATGCCGTGATTTCGATTGGCGGCGATGGCTCGATGAAGATTGCCGACGATCTCTACCGCAAGGGGATGAAAATTGTCGGCGTGCCAAAGACGATCGATAACGATCTTTCGGCGACCGAGGTGACGTTTGGCTTCGACACCGCCCTGCACACCGCCACCGACGCGGTGGATAAGATCCACACCACGGGCGAGTCGCATCATCGGGTGATGTTGGTCGAGGTCATGGGGCGCGATGCGGGGTGGATTGCGCTGGAGGCGGGCATTGCCGGGGGAGCGCACATCATCCTGATCCCGGAAATCCCTTTTACGCTGCAAAAGATCTGCGAAATTCTCGATCAGCGGACACGCTACGGCAAGCACTTCACCATTGTCGTGGTGGCCGAGGGCGTGAAGTTGCCGCCCGAGATGAAGCACATGGCGAGGGCATCGGCGGTCGGCAACATGATCGGAGATGCGATTGCTTTGCTGGCGCGCAAGGAAGTGCGGGTGAGCGTGCTCGGTCACATTCAGCGCGGTGGCTCGCCTTCGCCCTATGACCGCATTCTGGGCACACGGTTTGGCGTGGCGGCGGTGGATCTGATCGCGGCGGGCGGCTTCGGCAAGATGGTCTGCCTGCAGCAGGAGTCGATTCGCGCCGTGAACATTGCGGATGCGGTGGGGAAACTGAAAGTCGTCGATCCGAACGGCGAGATGGCGAACGCGGCGCGGGCCGTGGGCATCGGCTTCGGCGACTGAACCGAAGCAAGCGATCAAGTTGCGTACCGGCGGAAGCGGGATCGCGCTATATTGGATAGCGAGCCCGTGAAACGTATCCGACAGCGGTTTTTGTTTTTCCTTCCGATCCTCTTTCTCGTTCTTTTATCGGCATGCAGGCACGGCGGCGGGCGCGTGCTGGAGATCGCCTACGTTTCCGGCGTTCAGGCGATCCTGCGCGACCACGTAGCGGCGGTGTATGAGAAAGCCGGAGTGGTGAAAAACGGCGAGCGCGTGGAAGTGCTCGACCATGACCGCCGCTTCGTCAAAGTGCGCACCGCAACCGGTGCGACGGGATGGGTAGAGCAACGCTATCTCGTCGGCCAGGATGTCTACGACCAGATCCAGAAGCTGACGGCCGACAACCAGAACGATCCCGTGCAGGCGCAGGGCGTGACGCGCAACGACACGAACCTGCACGTGGAACCGGGGCGCGACACCGAACATCTCTACCAGATTTTGTCCGGCGAGAAGCTGGCGCTCTTGAAGCGAGGTACAGCCGAGAAACCCGGAGCGGTTGCGCCGCCCTCGCGGTCCGCCATAGCAGGCGGCAATCCGCAAGACAAAAAGCCCGTGCCGGTCGTCGAGGATTGGTGGCTGGTGCGCGACTCCCACAACCGTGTCGGCTGGGTGCTGGCCCGCATGGTGGATCTCGACGTCCCGCTCGACGTCGCCCAATACGCGGAAGGCCAGCGCATTGTCGCGTTCTTCGTGCTGAATCAGGTGCAGGATGCCGACAAGAAGGTGTCGCAGTACTTGACCGTCGTCACCGAGCCCAAGGATGGCCTGCCCTTCGACTTCAACCAGATTCGCGTCTTCACCTGGAACGTGAAGCGCCATCGCTATGAGACCGCCTATCGCGAGCGCATGGAAGGCGTGCTGCCCGTAACGATTGCCCAAGAAAATTTCGACAAGGAAGGCACGTTGCCGACGTTCGTGATTCGCGTGCAGGACGACAGCGGCAAGGTGAGCGAGCGCAAGTACAAGCTCAACACGCCGATTGTGCGGCGCGTGTATGCGCCCGGAGAAGAGCCAGCGCGGACCGTGAGCCGGAAAACTAAACGGAGACGATAAGAACAAGAATCTTTAACCGCAGAGGACGCAGAGATCGCGGAGGAAAGAAATTCAAAAATCTCTGCGATCTCTGCGTCCTCCGCGGTTCAATCAACTGTAGAACTCGGCGATGCTCTCGACCACCCAACGGATCTCAGCCTCAGTCAACTCCGGGAACATCGGCAAGGCCAGCACTTCCCTGGCCGCCTGTTCCGAGACCGGCATGTCTCCTGCCTTCAGTCCGAGGTAGGAAAAGACAGGCTGCAAGTGCAGCGGCAGCGGGTAGTAGATTTCCGATCCAATTTTTCGGTTGGCGAGAAATTTGCGCAGTTCATCCCGCCGCTCGGCGCGAATCACATATTGATGAAACACGTGTTTGGCTTGCGGACTCCGCGCCAGCAAGCGCACCGGCGGGCTGCTTTGGCCGGACGGCTGGTTCGAAGTCTGGTCGGAAGTCAGCCCTGAAGTCAATCCGGCGCTGGCAAATAACTGGTCATAAGTTGCGGCGTGCTGCCGCCGGCTCTGGTTCCAGTCCGCGATGTGTCCGAGCTTCACGCGCAGCACCGCTGCCTGAATGGCGTCCATGCGTCCGTTCCAGCCAAACTCATCGTGATAGTAGCGCCGCGGACTGCCATGGTTGCGGAGCTGGCGCATGTGCTCGGCCATCCTTGGACAGGTTGTAGTGACCATTCCCGCGTCGCCGTAGGCGCTCAGGTTTTTGGTGGGATAGAAACTGAAGGCCGCGGTTGCGCCGAGCGAGCCCGCGCCGCGCCCGTTCCACTCGGCGCCAATTGCCTGGGCAGCATCCTCCACGATTGCTATTTCAAACTCTTGAGCAATGCGGTCGAACTTACCCATGTCGACGCACTGGCCGTAAAGATGCACAGGAAGGACCGCGCGAACTTTTTCTGGTTGCTTGGAGAGTTGCCGATCACGCAGGTACCGGCCAACCAGCACAGCATCAAGATTCAGGGTGCCGGGATCGACGTCCACGAAAACCGGCGTTGCGCCCGCCCGCACAATTGCGCTCGCCGAGGCAAAGAAGCTGAATGCCGTAGTAATGACCGAGTCTCCGGGCTTTACACCCGCAGCCACGAGCGCCAGCCAGAGGGCTTCCGTGCCTGACGCGCAACCGACGGCCCAGGCCGCGCCCGTCAACGCGGCGATCTCGCGCTCGAGTGCCTCGACTTCCGGACCGAGAATAAAGCTCTGGGAATCACACACGCGTGCGATGGCCGCCAGCGCTTCTTCGCGGATGCCATCGTATTGGCGGTGCAAGTCAAGGAGGGGAACGGACTCGGGCGCGCTGTTTCGGGGAGTCGTTTGTGACGTCTCGCGAGGAGATGAGAGGTTGGACTTCACAACAACAAGATTCTAGCAGGGGTGGTCGGGAGCAGTGTGTCCTCCCCGCTTTGTTGCGAAAAAGACACGCTTTGACCCACAAAAGATGGATTGACCGCAGGATACACTTTGTGCTTTACTCCTTCAATCGGGGCTGGCTCAACGCGGTAGTTTGGGAATACGTACCAAAAATCCAGGGGCGTGAGACCGAGGTGACGTAATGAAGTCCAGCTCGTATGCAATCCTTGCTGTATCCCTTCTGAGCTTAACCCTGAGTGCCAGCGCGCGGGAAATGGTCCTGCCTGCCGGTACCCTTCTGAAGTGCACCCTAAACGAACCGAACCTTTCTTCTGCCAGCGTTGCGGTCGGAGATCCCGTGCTCTGCCATCTGCACTCGGTGACGGAATTCGGACAGCAGGCGTTTCCTCGTGGCAGCTACCTGGTCGGCCATCTGGAAGCGGCCCAGGATCCCGGACACTTCTGGGGCAAAGGCAGCATGAAGCTGATGTTCGACCGCATCGGCATGCCAAACGGCGATCTGCCTTTGGACGCCAAGGTGATCGCGACGCGCGGCTACAAAGTGAATAGAGACGGCGACATCCGGGGCAAAGGTCACGCCAAACGCGACATCGTCGAATGGATGCTGCCGCCGCTCTGGCCATGGAAGATCATCATGCTGCCAGCGCGCGGGCCGCGTCCCACGCTCAAGGGCGAAAGCCAGCTCACACTGCGTCTAA
>OBLT010000334.1_pt1 | contig 32260 bp, 26 predicted proteins | sample 1518721 | NCBI WGS metagenome assembly OBLT01 (sample SAMEA3539307, study PRJEB22396) | soil metagenome | biome: tundra; feature: field; material: soil | place: USA | collected 2010-05 | depth 0.15 m | reverse complement strand
AGCTTTTCTTTGAAGCGGTCGGGGGACTTGAGGGCGAACTTCTCGGTATCGGGGACTAGCCGCGCGTTCTCGAGCTGGGATTCGATGCGGCGCATCGCCGGGGTCAGGCCAGCATCCCCGTAATCGCCGGAGTCGGTCCGCCCTTCAGCCGTTCGGCATCGGGCGAGTGTCTTGTCGGCGATCCTGCATTCTTCGGGAGTCAGGCTCCTCCCTTTCCACTCCCAAGTGCCGTCCGGCAAGGACCGTGGCTCGTCGCTGGCTGCCCGGGATTCTGGCGCGGCAGTTTCGCTCAGGTCAGTGGCGGCCTGGGCCTTCTGGGCCTGGTCAGTGGCGGCCTGGGCCGTGTGGACCTCGGCTGTCTCGGGCTGGTCACTGTCAGACGGGCCAGTCTGGGCCCGGTCTGGCTCGGCTCTACCGCCGGTCGCACGTTCGTCGCCGGGCAGCGGCAGTTCCAGATCCTTCAGCCGGGTTACTGGAGGCTTGCGACTGCCGTCGTCGTTGTAGGGAGAGGACGGGTGGCCAGCTGGCAGTCGTTCTAAGCGCTGCCGCAGCTCGGTCAGTGACCCACGGGCGGGCCGGTCGGAGTGGCCGGGCTGATCGTGGTGGCGCGCCGCGTATTGGTCGCCGTCGTATACCCCCGCAGACTGGTCCGTGGATTCCTGAGGTCCTGGCATTCTGCGCAAATCTCCCGCACGTCGGCGACGGGGACATCGTAGCGGGCCGCCCCGACGCAGCGGTGCGGGCCCGCGTAGCTGTCCGCGCGATGTCCGCGGGCAGCCGTCCGGGTCACCCCGCACCTGAATCTCGGCGCTCAGCCTCGCGTGGCTGCCCGGTCAGACTCCGCTACCGGGCGGGCGTCTTCATGGCGGACCCAGCCACTATCAGGTCGACGACCTGGTGTACGAACCGGTCGCTGAGCGGCTGGTGGCCGTGCAGCAGCCGGTGGTAGGCGGCGCCGAAGAGAAGGTCGAGCAGCACTTCCTTGTCGACCGTCCCGGACAGTTCGCCGCGTTCAATGGCGCGTTCGAGCATGATCGTGTGCTGGGCTCGCAGCGGCTCGACCACCCGGTCGCGCCACGCGACGGCCAGGGCAGGATCACGCTGCGCCTCGGCGATCAGCCCGGCCAGCATGCGCCCGGCGGAGGACTGAGTCACTGCGCGAACCCAGGCAGTCAGCGCGCCCAGCAGGTCGCCGCGGAGCGTGCCTGTATCGGGCAGCGGCTGTTGTTGCTGGAACTCGGCGAGGAACGCATCGAGTGCCAGCACTCCGCGTGATGGCCAGCGCCGGTAGATCGTGGCTTTGCCGACCCCCGCACGTGCGGCTACTTCCTCGATCGACATGCCGCTGAGACCTCGTTCGGCCAGTAGCCCGGTTGCGGCGTGCAGGATCGCCCGGTCGGCGGCCTCGCTGCGTGGCCGGCCTCGGCGGGCTGGCTGCTCGGCCGGTACGGAAAATTTCTCCGCCGGCGACGGAATAGTTGCGCGTTCCATGAGGTTCAGCATACCGTAATAAGAAACGAGACGTTACGTATCGTATATAGGAGCGGGATGCCAGCCTTGATCGCGGCGAGCTACCAAGGACCTCTGCCGAAGCCCCTGACCGTCGAGCCAGGTCACGGAGGCCTCGCCGAAGGGACCGCCGGGCGGGCGGACCCCGCGCATGCCGGGCCAGCGCCGGTCGCGGCTGCCCCTGCGGAGCACCGCGGACTTGGGCTCGCGCTGATCCTGCTGGCCGCGTTCATGGTGGTACTGGACTTCAGCATCGTGAACGTGGCCCTGCCGTCCATCGAGCGGGAGTTCGGCTTCTCCGCCGCCGCTGTGCAATGGGTAGTGACCGGGTACGCGATCACCTTCGGCGGCCTGCTGATCCTGGGCGGCCGGGCCGCGGATCTGTTCGGCCGCAGGCGGATGTTCATCGCGGGCCTGCTGCTCTTCACGGCCGCATCACTCGCCGGCGGTCTCGCGCACGACCCTGTGCTGCTGGTCATGTCGCGGGTTGTCCAGGGCGCGGGAGCGGCCATCGTGGCGCCCGCCGCGTTCTCGCTGATCACGACCGGCTTTGCCGAGGGCCCGCGGCGTAACCGTGCCCTTGGCTGGTACGGCGCGACCGCGTCGGTCGGGTTCGTTGCCGGGCAGGTGCTCGGCGGCGTGCTCGTGGAGTTCCTCAGCTGGCGGGCCGTGTTCCTGGTCAACGTTCCCGTCGGGGTGGCGGCTGCGCTGCTCGCGCCCCGGCTCCTCGGTGAGTCACGGCAGCAGGGGCACGGACGTCGCATGGACGTCGGTGGCGCGGTGCTGATTACCATCGCCGTGGCCGCCATCGTGTTCGCGGTGTCGCAATCTGCCGCGGTCGGCTGGGCCTCGCCACTGGTCGCCGCGGCGCTGGGCACGGCTGTGGCCGCGGCCGCCGCGTTCTGGCTGGTCGAGCAACGGCACCGTGACCCGCTGGTCCGCGCCGATCTGCTCCGGCTGCCGGGCTTGCGCAAAGCCGGCCTGGTAAACGTGCTGCTCGGCCTCTGGAACGCCGGCGAGATGATTGTCCTGTCGATCTACTTCCAGCAGGTCCTGCATGACTCGCCGCTGGTAACCGGCCTGGCCATCGCGCCCCAGGGCGTCGTCGGGTTCAGCGCGGGATTGCTCGGCGCCAGGCTTGCCGGCCGCGTCGGGATCCGCCGCGTGCTGGTCCTGACCAGCGGGCTGGCGATGGCCGGATTCCTTGTCCTCACCCAGCTGCCCGCGACCGGGAGTTACAGCCTGCTGCTACTGGCGGTCATGCCGGTCGGATTCGGGACCGCCGGAACCGCGTTCGGCACCATGGTCATCGCCAGCGGCGGGGTCGCTGACAGCGATCAGGGCCTGGTCGGCGGGGTGGTGAACACCAGCCGCCAGATGGGCGCGGCGATCGGTGCGGCACTGCTACCCGCCGTTGCGGTGGCAGCCAACCATCGGGGCGCGATCGCGGGCGTCGCGGGCGACCGGGCCGCCATGCTCGCCGCGGCCGGGGCGGCCGCGCTGGCCATGATGATCGCCGTGGGCGGCCGTTCGGCCCGCGGTAAGCAGCGCCTGTCCAGCCCACCGGGAACAGCCATCGAAGCACGACGCGCGGTCACCGCGGACCTGCGCGCGTCAACCACCGAACCGCGCGCATCCGCCGCGGGACCACGTACGAAGGAGAAGCACCATGCAAGAAGTCACGCTCGGCAAGACCGGCCTGCACGTGTCGAGGATCGCGTTCGGCACCTGGCAGCTTGGCGGCGACTGGGGCGCGACCGACGAGTCCGCGGCGATCGCTGCGATCAGGCGAGCCGCCGACCAGGGCGTCACTATCTTCGACACCGCGCAGGCCTACGGGTTCGGCGCATCAGAACGGCTGCTGGCCAGGGCGCTGAACGGCAGGAACAGGGCTGAGCTTGTCATCGCAACCAAGGGCGGCCTGCGGCCGGTGCCGGAGGGCGGGATCACCAGGGACGCGAGCCCGGCCTGGATCCGCGCGGGCGTCGAGGCCAGCCTGACGGCGCTCGACACCGACTACATCGACCTGTACCAGCTGCACTGGCCGGATCCGGCCACGCCGTTCGAGGCAACCGCTGGGGAGCTGGCCAAACTGGTGGCCGACGGCAAGATCCGGCACGTCGGGGTCTCCAACTTCGACGCTGAGCAGATGGAGTCGTTCAGCGCGACGCTGCCCGTCGAGACGCTCCAGCCGCCGTATCACCTGTTCCGGCGGGACATCGAGGCCAGCGTGCTGCCTTACACCGCGGCCCATGACATCGGCGTGCTCGTCTATGGCCCGCTGGCGCACGGACTGCTCGGTGGTCACCTGCGTCCGGGCACCACGTTCGCCGAAGGGGACTGGCGCGGCCAGAGCGAGGTCTTCACCGGCGAGTCATTCGCGCGGAATCTCAGCGCCGTGGCCGCGCTGGAGAAGCTAGCCCGTGACGAGCTCGGCACCTCGGTCAGCAGGCTCGCGGTGGCCTGGACGCTGGCCAGCCCGGCGGTGCACGTTGCCATCGTCGGCACCCGCGACCCCGCGCACGTGGATGACGCGGTAGCGGCGGCCGATCTGAAGCTCGACGATCAAGTCCTCGCCAGGATCGATGCCATTATGCAGACGGCCGGGCTGGCTGCCGGGCCCTCACCAGAGAGCGTCTGAGGAGTATTGCCATGAGGCCCGGGTAGCGTGGTGCGAAGACCGGCCGCAAGGGAGGCTCCCATGCTGGTGGCCGGGGTTGACTCCTCGACCCAGTCCACCAAGGTCGTGCTGTGCCGTGCCGAGGACGGGGCCGTGGTGGGCCGCGGCAGCGCGGCGCACCCGGCGGGCACAGAATGCGACCCGGCCGCCTGGCTGACCGCCCTGCAGCGGGCCGGCGACGGCCTGCTGAGCAGGGCAGCGGCCGTTGGCGTGGCAGGCCAGCAGCACGGCATGATCGTCGTTGACGAGGACGGCAAGGTGATCCGGGCCGCCCTGCTCTGGAATGACTTGCGCTCCGCTCAGGCGGCTGCCGACCTGGTCCGCGAGCTCGGCGGCCGGCAGTGGTGGGCGAGCCGGACCGGAAGCGTGCCAACGGCGTCGTTCACCGTCGCCAAGCTGCGCTGGCTGGCCGAGCACGAGCCGGCCAGCGCGGCGCGGGTGGCATCGGTACTACTGCCGCATGACTGGCTCACCTGGCAGCTAGGCGCGAGGTGGCCGGCCACCGATCGCGGCGACGCCTCAGGCACCGGATACTTCTCGCCAGCGACCGGGAGCTGGCTGCCTGACGTCGTCGCGGCCGCCCTCGGCCACCTGCCACGGCTGCCAAGGATCGCCGGGCCGGCCGACGTGGTGGGAGAGACCGCGTGGGGCGCGCAGCTCTCGGCGGGCACTGGCGACAACATGGCCGCTGCACTCGGGCTCAGCCTGGAGCCTGGTGACATCGCGATCTCGATCGGCACCTCGGGCACGGCCTTCGCGGTCAGCGCCGTACCGGCCGCCGATCCATCCGGCGCGGTTGCGGGCTTCGCGGACGCAACCGGGCGCTTCCTGCCCCTGGTGTGCACGGTCAACGCGGGGCTCGTGCTGTCCGCGACCGCCGCACTGCTGCGCACAGACCTGGCCGGGCTGTCCGGCCTGGCGCTGGCGGCCGATCCTGGTGCGAGCGGCGTCACCCTGCTGCCCTACCTGGACGGCGAACGCACCCCGGACCGCCCCGGCGCGACCGGTGTCATCAGCGGCCTGACCACGCAGAATGCCACCAGCCAGAACGTGGCCCGCGCCGCGGTCGAGGCGGTGCTGGCCTCCCTCGCGGACGCGGCCGACCGGCTGGCCGGGCAGGGTGCGCCACCGAGCCGGGTACTACTGATCGGCGGCGGCGCACGGTCCGAGGCGGTCTGCCGCCTGGCTCCCGGGATATTCGGGACTACCGTCTTCGTGCCCGAACCCGATGAATACGCCGCGCTTGGCGCCGCCCGCCAGGCAGCATGGGCGGTAGCGGGCACGCCGACGCCCCCGGACTGGCCTGGCCGGCCGACCGCCGAGTTCTCCGGCGGGCCGCATCCGGAGATCCGCGAACGGCACGCCGCGCTGCGCGACGCGACAGCGAGCTGGGACGCCGCGCCGGGCTCGCCCCGTTCGTGACCAGAAGGGAAAGGACCGGCCCGTGAGCACAGATCGCTACGCACCCACCCCCGCCGACCGATTCTCGTTTGGCATCTGGACCGTTGGCTGGCAGGGCGTGGACGTCTTCGGCACGGCCGTCCGGCCGCCGATGCCAGCCGAGCGCGCGGTCCGCAGGCTCGCCGAGATAGGCGCGTACGGCGTGAACTTCCACGACAATGACGTGTTCGCCTTCGGCGCCGGTGACGCCGAGCGGGCACGGCGGATCGCCGGCTTCCGCGCCGCCCTCGATGAGACAGGCCTGGTCGTCACCACCGCGACGACCAACCTGTTCGCGCATCCGATATTCAGGGACGGCGGGTTCACCGCCAACGACCGGGATGTGCGCAGGTTCGCGCTCGCCAAGGTGCTGCGCAATCTCGACCTGGCCGCGGAGCTCGGCGCCCGGGTGTACGTGTGCTGGGGCGGCAGGGACGGGGCGGAATCCGGCGCGGCAAAGGATGTGCGCGCCGCGCTCGACCGCTACAAGGAGGCCCTCGACCTGCTCTGCGAGTATGTCCTGGACCAGGGATACGGCGTGCGGTTCGCGATCGAGCCGAAGCCGAACGAGCCCCGTGGCGACATCCTGCTGCCCACCGTCGGGCACGCGCTGGCGTTCATCGGCGAGCTGGAGCACCCGGAGCTTGTCGGCGTCAACCCGGAAGTCGGGCACGAGGAAATGTCGGGCCTCAACTACGCGCACGGTATCGCGCAGGCACTGTGGCACCGCAAGCTGTTCCACATCGACCTGAACGGGCAGCACGGCCCGCGCTACGACCAGGATCTGCGGTTCGGGGCCGGGAATGCGCGCGGCGCGTTCTGGGTGGTGGACGCCCTGGAGTCCGGCCGCTACGACGGCCCGGTGCACTTCGACTTCAAGCCGCCCCGGACCGAGGACGACGAGGGTGTCTGGGCGTCCGCCGCCGCGTGCATGCGCAATTACCTGATCCTGCGGGATAAGGTCCGGGCGTTCCGCGCCGACCCCGAGGTCGCCGGCGCGCTCAGGGCCGCGCGGGTCGACCAGCTGGCGCTGCCCACTCTCGCCGATGGCGAGACCTGGCGCGATGTCCGCGGCTTCGCACCCGATACCGAGGCCCTTGGCGCGCGCGGCATGGCCTTCGAGCGGCTTGACCAGCTCGCCCTGGAGCACCTCTACGGCACCAGATGAACCGCGGCGCCACGTCGCCACGGGGACATATCCGGCGCTAACGGGAAGCTAGCCGACTGCCTCGGAGATGGCCGGGATGATCTGGCCGGCGACCTCGCCCAAACCGATCCGCGCCCCATCCGGGCCAGGGGCGGTCGCCGTGATAACAACCTCGTCGCTGTCCTCTAGCCACGCGCGGGTGGTCCCGTCAGCCAGCGTGACCGGCTCGGTGCCATTCCAGGACAGCTCGATCAGGCAGCCGCGCTGATCCGGCCGCGGGCCGCTGACGGTGCCCGATGCATACAGATCGCCGGTCCGCACGCTCGCCCCGTTCACCGTCAGGTGCGCAAGCATCTGCGCCGGACTCCAGTGCATGGCGGAATAGACCGGGCGGGACACCACGTGACCGTTGATGGTGATCTCGAAGTCAATGTCCAGGCCCCAGTCCGCCGACTCGGTCAGGTACGGAAGCAGTTCGGTGCCGCGCGACGGCGGCCGCGTCCGGGCACGTTCCACGGCAGCCAGGGGCACCACCCACGGCGAGACGGTGGTGGCGAACGACTTGGCCAGGAACGGGCCGAGCGGCACAGACTCCCAGGCCTGAAGGTCCCGGGCGGACCAGTCGTTGACCAGGCAGACGCCGAAGACGTGCTCGGTGAACCTGGTCACCGGGATCGGCTCGCTCAGCAGGCTGTGCAGGCCGACCACGAAACCGAGCTCGGCTTCGAAGTCGAGCCGCGCCGACGGGCCGAACGACGGCGCAGTCGCGCCCGGGAGCCAGGACTGGCCGCAGGGGCGCCGCACCGGGGTGCGTGACACCACGACCGTGCCGGACCGGCCGTGGTAGCCGATGGGCAGATGTCGCCAGTTGGGCGTGAGCGACTGCGCGTCCGGCCGGAAGATCCGGCCGACGTTGGTCGCGTGGTGCTCGGAGGCGTAGAAGTCTACGTAGTCACCGACGGTAAATGGCAGGTGCAGTTCAGCGTCGGCGGCAGGCACCAGCAGGTCCTCGACGGCGTCGCGGTAGACATCCTCCGAGAGCCAGGTGATGAGGTCGGCGCGGACCTGCGCCCAGGCGCGATGCCCGGCGGCGAGAAACAAGTCCAGGTTGCCGCTGCTGAACAGGTGGGCACGGCCAGGCAGCAGCCGCGCGGTCACGGCGCCGAGGTCGAGGACCCGGTCGCCGATCGCGACGCCGACCCGTGGCTGCTCCAGGTGATGCGGCGCGGTAAACGAGCCATAGGGGAGCGTTTCCAGCCCGAACGGGTCGTCGGGCGTGATCCCGAGCCAGGCGGCCGGTGCTATCCGTGCCATGAAAACTCCTCCGAGAAGCTCATGAGGGCTCGCGGTTTCCTCAGTCCGGCAGGCGAGCGCCAGCGTATACCGGCTACGACGGCGCCCGGCAAACTGGCGGGGCGGCCGGTCAGGCTAGCCTCGCTGGTGTACTCAGACGTCGATGCGCCGCTACGGCCGGGCACCCCTTGCCTGGGCAGGTCATCGGGTCGCCGGCCAGGCCATGAGGAGGTGAGATCGCGATGACAGCACGACCGGACGCCGCGCGGGTGATCGTGGTCGGTGCCGGCTTCGGTGGTCTGGCCACGATGAGCGGTTTGCGCCGCGCGGGCGCGCGGGTGACCCTCGTGGACCGGAATATCTACAGCACCTTCCAGCCGCTGCTCTACCAGGTCGCGACTGGCGGACTGAATGGCAGCGACGTCGCGTATCCAGCGCGCGGCATCGTCCGCAAATACCGCGCCCGCTTCCGTCACGGCGACATGATCGGCCTCGATGCCGCGGCCAGGCAGGTGAGGCTGGCCGACGGCGGCACGCTGACTTACGACTATCTCATCCTGGCGACCGGGGTGACCGCGGCGCACTTCGGGGTGCCTGGCGCGGCGGAGCACAGCCTCGGCCTTTATACCCGGCGCGACGCCATCGCTCTGCGTGACCAGCTCATGGAGCGCCTGGAGTACCTGAACACCACCCGCTCCGGCGAAGCGGTAGCGGTGACGGTGGTCGGCGCCGGCGCCACTGGAGTGGAGCTGGCCGGGACCCTCGCTGAGCTCCGCAACATCGCTCTTGCCTGGGCCTTCCCGGGTGTCGACCGTGCGCGCGTGCACATCAGGCTCGTCGAGATGGCCCCGGCCGCGCTGACGCCGTTCGACCAGGCGCTGCGTGACTATGCCTGCCAGCAGCTGGTCGCGCGCGGGGTCGATGTCCGGCTGGGCACTGAAATCCGCAAGGTCGATGACGACCAGGTCCTGCTCGCTGACGGGCAGGCGCTGCGCAGCGACATCACGGTGTGGGCGGCTGGGGTGGCCGCGCCCGAGGGCATCTCAGCCTGGGGCTTGCCGCAAGGCCGCGGCGGGCGCATCCTGACCGGGTCCGATCTGCGGGTCCAAGGACAGGACCGGATCTTTGCGATCGGAGATATCGCCCTCATCGACGGGGAGCCGCTTCCCCAGCTCGCCCAGCCAGCGTTGCAAATGGGCCGGCACGCAGCCGAGCAGATCACCAGGCTGATGGCCGGCCAGGCCACGGTCGCGTTCAGCTATCACGACAAGGGCATCATGGCCACCATCGGCCACCGGTCGGCGGTCGTGCAGCTGCCGCACCGGCTCCGTATTCGCGGCACCCTGGCCTGGCTGGCCTGGCTCGCGTTGCACATATTCACGCTGCTCGGCAACCGCAACCGCATTTCCGCCCTGGTCAACCTGTCCTGGCGGTACCTCACCTGGTCGCGCGGCGGCGGGCTGATCGTGGGAGACGAGGACCCGCCGACCGCACCGGTTGCGGGCACGGACCTGCCAAAGGTGCCCGGAGGGCAGCATGATCCGCCGGGAGTGGCCAGCGGGTAAGGGCGCTACGTCTTTCTTCTACCACCTGTGCCAGCGCCGCCTGCGCCGGCCGCCGGTCTCCGCTGCACGGAACAGGAACCCGATTCGTCCGGAGCGCGGCGCGGCCATACGTCCGCTTCGCCGTCGCGAATGCTGCCGTTTACATGACAGTATTTGCGGTAGTCCATGTAGCGATCATGAGGCGCGGACGCGCGCACCACCCTGTAGGCCTGTCCGATCGGAGACATCGATGCGCATCATCTCGGTTCTCGTCGTCTTGTGGCTGATTATCGGCGCTATCGCCGCTGGTCAGCGCCACTACTACAGCAGCGGGTCCACGAACTGCGCCAAGGCGGGCACGATCGCGGTGACTGTCATCGCTGGCCCGCTCAACTACGTTGGCGCTAACCCGAAGATCCGTTGCGCGCTGCCCCAGCCGAGCAAGTAACCAGCGTCCCGCCGAAGGGCCCTTCCCCAGCGGGGAGGGGCCCTCCGATGCCGGTGGTGACGGCATTAGGAAGCTCCTGGCACCAGTGGCATCGCGGTGCAGCCGGCGCCAATCAGGAAACGGCCGATCGGACCAGCAGGACAATTGCTGGAAGCAAAGCAAGCCGCAGCTGAAGCCATTCCACGCTGAACTTCCAGATGAAGCCCGGTGGTGGCGCCGACCGGGTCGCCCCGGCCCAGAACGTAGCACCGGCGCGGGAGGCGGCCCGGCCTTGGGGGCAGGTAGCTTGACGTCGAGACAGCGGGCTATTTAGACTCTAGTTAAGTAGCTTGACGTCAAGATACATGAGACCGTTTCAAGGTAGAGGCACGGCGCAGAGCAGGAGGCCACACGATGACCGGCAACAGCTTCGGCAGTCGAGCCACGCTCGGAGTGGGCGAGACCAGCTACCAGGTACACCGGCTGGATGCGGTGGCAGCCAGCGCGGATCTTCCGTTCAGTCTCAAGGTCTTGCTGGAGAACCTGCTGCGCAGCGAGGACGGCACTAACGTGACCGCGGATCACGTCACGGCCGTCGCCGACTGGGATCCCCTAGCCGAGCCCAGCACCGAGATCCAGTTCAGCCCGGCACGGGTGATCATGCAGGACCTGACCGGCGTGCCGGCGGTGGTGGACCTAGCCGTCATGCGCGAGGCGATGCAGGCGCTGGGCGGGGACGCGGGCAAGATCAACCCGCTGGTCCCGGCCGAGCTGGTGATCGACCACTCGGTGATCGCTGACATATTCGGCAGGCCGGACGCCTTCGACCGCAATGTGGCGCTGGAGTTCAGCCGCAACAGGGAGCGGTTCGCCTTCCTGCGCTGGGGCCAGGACGCATTCAGCCAGTTCAAGGTCGTGCCGCCGGGCACCGGGATCGTGCACCAGGTGAACATCGAGCACCTGGCGCGGGTGATCATGACGCATCCGGCCGGCGGCCCGGACTCGGCGGCACTGGCTGCCTACCCCGACACCTGCCTGGGCACCGACTCGCACACCACGATGCAGAACGGCCTTGGCGTCCTCGGCTGGGGGGTCGGCGGCATCGAGGCAGAGGCCGCGATGCTCGGGCAGCCGGTCTCGATGCTCATCCCGAAAGTCGTCGGGTTCCGGCTGGTCGGCGAGCTGCCGTCCGGCGCGACAGCGACCGACCTGGTGCTGACGATCACCGAGCTACTGCGCCGGCATGGCGTGGTCGGCAAGTTCGTCGAGTTCCACGGCGAGGGGGTGGCCGCGGTGCCGGTCGCCAACCGGGCGACGATCGGGAACATGAGCCCGGAGTTCGGCTCGACCTGCGCGATCTTCCCGATTGACGAGCAGACGCTGACCTACCTGCGGCTGACCGGCCGCCCGCCTGAGCTACTGGCGCTGGTCGAGGCGTACGCGAAGGAGCAGGGACTGTGGCCCGAGCCAGGCCGGCCGACCCGGTACTCCGAGGAGCTCGAGCTGGACCTGTCCACCGTCGTGCCCTCGATCGCCGGCCCGCGGCGGCCGCAGGACCGGGTGGCGCTGTCTGACGCCAAGACCGCGTTCCGCGAGGCGCTGGGCGCCCAGGTGTCGGCGCCTGGCCTGGACAACGGCCTGGGCGGGACCTTCCCTGCCTCCGACCCGGTCTCTGGCGGGTTCGAGGACCGGGCGTCGGCGCCGGCGACGGTGACGCTGGATGACGGGACGGAGACCTCGGTCGATCACGGCTCGGTCGTGATCGCGGCGATCACCTCTTGCACCAACACCTCCAACCCGTCGGTCATGATCGGCGCGGCGCTGGTGGCCAAGAAGGCGGTCGAGGCGGGCCTGTCCCGCAAGCCGTGGGTGAAGACCACGCTGGCGCCTGGCTCGAAGGTGGTCATGGACTACTACGAGCGCGCCGGGCTCACCCCGTACCTGGAGAAGCTCGGCTTCAACCTGGTCGGCTACGGCTGCACCACCTGCATCGGGAATTCGGGCCCGCTGCCGGAGACGATCAGCGCGGCGGTTGCCGACAATGATCTCGCGGTCGTGTCGGTGCTGTCCGGCAACCGGAACTTCGAGGGCCGGATCAACCCGGACGTGAAGATGAACTACCTGGCCTCGCCGCCGCTGGTGGTCGCGTACGCGCTGGCGGGGACGATGGACATCGACCTGACCCGCGACCCGGTCGGGACCGGCGCTGACGGCAAGCCCGTCTACCTGGCGGACCTGTGGCCCACCCCGGACGAGGTGGCCTCGATCGTGCACGACGCGATCGCCGCCGAGATGTTCGTCCGCGACTACGCCGACGTGTTCGCCGGCGACGACCTCTGGCGGGAGCTCGAGGTGCCGCCCGGCGACGTCTTCGCCTGGGACCCGGACTCCACCTACGTGCGGCGGCCGCCGTACTTCGACGGGATGCCGGCCAGCCCGGAGCCGGTGACCGACATCCATGGCGCCCGGGTGCTCGCGCTGCTCGGCGATTCGGTGACCACCGACCACATTTCGCCGGCCGGCGCGATCAAGACCGACAGCCCGGCCGGGAAGTACCTGACCGAGCATGGGGTGCAGCGGCACGACTTCAACACCTATGGCTCCCGCCGCGGCAATCACGAGGTCATGATCCGCGGCACCTTCGGCAACATCAGGCTGCGCAACCAGCTCGCTCCCGGCACCGAGGGCGGTGTCACGGTCAAGCTGCCCGAGGGCACGCAGACGTCGATCTACGAGGCATCGCGGGAGTACCTGGCCGAGGGGACGCCGTTGCTGGTCCTGGGCGGGAAGGAATATGGTGCTGGCTCGTCCCGGGACTGGGCCGCCAAGGGCGCCGCGCTGCTCGGCGTCCGGGCCGTGCTGGTCGAGTCGTTCGAGCGGATCCACCGCTCCAACCTGATCGGGATGGGCGTGCTGCCGCTGCAGTTCCTCCCCGGCGCGTCGGCGGCGTCTCTCGGGCTCACCGGGCACGAGGTGTTCGACGTGCTCGGCATCGAGGCCATGAACGAGGGGGAGACCCCGCGTGAGGTCACTGTGCTCGCTGACGGCCAGGGGTTCCGCGCGGTCGTCCGGATTGACACGCCAGGCGAGGCCGAGTACTACCGGCACGGCGGGATCATGCAGTACGTGCTGCGGTCGCTGGTGGCCAGGGGCTGAGCGTCAGCGCACAACCGGAGACGCCGGAGGTCTCAGTTCGCAGGACCAGCAGGCCAGCCGTGCCTACCGCCTTGCTGGTGGCGGGGATCAGCGTACTCGCGCTCAACCTGCGCGCGGCTATCACCAGCCTCCCGCCCGTCTTTCCCGAGCTGTCCGCCGGCCTGCACCTGTCCGGCGCGGCGCTGGCGCTGCTGGCTGCCACGCCGGTGCTGTGTTTCGGGGTGTTCTCCGGTGTCGCGGCGCCGCTGAGCCGCAGGTTCGGCGAGGAGCGGGTGCTCGGGGCTGCCCTGGTCCTGCTGGCCGCCGGGCTGCTGCTGCGCGGCGCGTTCCCCGGTGTGCTGCTCTTCCCTGGCACGGTGCTCGCGGGCGCCGCGGTGGCGCTGCTGAACGTGCTGCTGCCGAGCCTGGTCAAGCGGCGCAAGCCGGACCAGGCGGGGCTGCTGATCGGCAGCTACCTGCTGCTGCTGTCGGCCGGTGCCGTGGTCGCGTCGGTCATCGCCGTGCCGGTGTTCCGCGCGGCTGGATCGTCCGGCGAAGCAATGCGGCTGACCCTCGGGATGTGGTCGCTGCCAGCCCTGGTGGCCGCGCTCGCGTGGCTCCCGCAGCTGCGCTTCCGCACCCTGCCCGACTTGCGCCGCCCCGGCACCGGTGGCGTGCTCGCGATGGCCAGGCACGCGCTGGCCTGGCAGGTGACCGCGTTCATGGGCCTGCAGAGCCTCTCTTATTACGCGGCGCTGTCCTGGTTCCCGACGCTGCTGCGGGACCGCGGCATCAGCGCGGCGCACGCCGGAGACCTGCTCGCGCTGATGAACGCCGGCAACGCCGTGACGGCGCTGCTGGTGCCGATGCTCGCGCACCGGGCCGCCGATCAGCGCTGGCTCGTCGCCGTCTCGATGGCGGGGACCAGCGCGGGGCTGGCCGGTGCGGCGTTCGCCCCGGCCGGCTCATCGGCGGCCTGGATGCTGCTGCTCGGCCTCGGCCAGGGAGCGACGCTCGGCCTCGGGATCTTTTTCGCGATGGCCCGGGCGGCAGATCCGGCGGCATCAGCGTCGCTATCGGCGTTGTCGCAGGGCGCGGGCTACCTGGTGGCCAGTACCGGGCCGCTGCTGGTCGGGTTCCTGCATGCCGCGACCGGCAGCTGGACGGTGCCGGTGCTCGCGCTGCTCGGGGTCGCCGTCGGCCAGCTGGTCTCGGGCCTGCTGGCCGGGCGCGCTCTTACCGTGTCGTAGTGAGCCGGCCGCCCGGCCGACGCCTACCAGCCCGTTTGAACCCATCAGCCTGGCTGGCGCCCGCTATCCAGCTGACAGGGGAGTCAGCTACTGACCGGTGCCTGCGTGCATATCAAACACTTGCCCAAATAGACTCGGTCAGACGCCCCGCTACGCGAGAGTAGCGGGAGGCCCGCCTGCCCGGCGCAGCCGCGCGCGACGCCGCTGCGGCAGCCGACGAGCAGGTCACCGCGAGGCGGCCGCTGACGACCACAGAGGAGCAGAACCGGTGACCCTGCTGCAGACCATTCGGAGTCCGCGGGACCTCAAGGACCTCAGTGCTGACAAGCTGCCGCAACTGGCAGCGGAGATCCGTGACTTCCTCATCCAGGGCGTGTCGAGAAACGGCGGCCATCTCGGGCCCAACCTCGGTGTGGTGGAACTCACTATCGCGCTGCACCGGGTCTTCGACTCGCCGTCCGACCGGATCCTTTTCGACACCGGCCATCAGGCCTACGTCCATAAGCTGCTGACCGGCCGACAGGATGGCTTCGACCGGCTGCGGCAGTACGGCGGCCTGTCCGGCTACCCGAGCCGGGCCGAATCCGAACACGACGTGATCGAGAACTCGCACGCCTCGACCAGCCTCAGCTATGCCGATGGCCTGGCCAAGGCCTATCAGCTCAGGGGCGAGACGGAGCGCCGGGTCGTTGCGGTCATCGGGGACGGTGCGCTGACCGGCGGCATGGCCTGGGAGGCGCTGAACAACATCGCGGGCGCGCCGGATCGCCGGGTGGTCATCGTCGTCAACGACAACGGCCGGTCTTACCAGCCGACCATCGGCGGCCTCGCTGACCACCTCGCATCGGTCCGGGTGTCTCAGCGCTACGAGCAGGTGCTCGACTACATCAAGACCACGCTGTCGCACACGCCGCTGGTCGGCCCGCCGCTCTACGAGACGCTGCACGGGATCAAGAAGGGCCTGAAGGACGTCCTGCAGCCGCAGGTGCTCTTCGAAGACCTCGGACTGAAGTACCTGGGCCCCGTCGATGGCCACGACGAGCAGGCAGTGGAGCACGCGCTGCAGCGGGCCCACGATTTCGGCGGCGCCGTGCTCGTTCACGTGATCACCAAGAAGGGCTTCGGCTATCGGCTGGCTGAGGAGAACGACGAGGACTGCCTGCACCAGGTACAGCCGGCCGCCGGGCTGACGGCACCGCTGGGTCCCGCGGCAGGGCCGGCGAAACGCCCGTGGACGCAGATATTCGGTGACGAGCTTGCCGCGATCGGCGCCCGCCGCCCGGACGTGGTGGCGATCACTGCCGCGATGCTGCATCCGACCGGCCTGGCCGCCTTCGCCGCCGCCTACCCGGACCGGGTATTCGATGTCGGGATCGCCGAGCAGCACGCGGTGACCAGCGCCGCTGGCCTGGCGATGGGCGGCCTGCACCCGGTGGTGGCGATCTACGCGACCTTCCTCAACCGGGCGTTCGACCAGGTGATGATGGACGTGGCGCTGCACCGGCTGCCGGTCACCTTCGTGCTCGACCGGGCTGGGGTGACCGGTCCGGACGGAGCGAGCCATCACGGTATGTGGGACGGCTCCATCCTGCAGCTGGTGCCGGGCCTGCGGATTGCGGTCCCCAGGGACGGGACGCGCCTCGCCGAGTTGCTCCGGGAGGCCGTTGCGGTCAGCGACGGGCCGACGGCGCTGCGTTTCCCGCGCGGGACAGCCGGCGCCGATGTCCCGGCCGTAGCCAGGCTGGGCGATATGGACGTGCTGCGTGAGCCGGCTTCCGGGGCCGCCGCAGATGTGCTGCTGCTCGGCGCCGGCCCGATGGCTGGCGTCTGTGTCCAGGCCGCCGACCGCCTCGCCGACCAGGGCATCGGCGTGACGGTGATCGACCCGCGCTGGGTGAAGCCGCTGGACGAGGCGCTGGTCGGCGCGGCACGGTCGCACCGGCTCGTGGCGACGGTCGAGGACAACGGCCGGGTCGGCGGTTTCGGCGAAGCGGTCTGCCGGCTGCTGCGCGACCGCGATACGGAAACGCCGGTGAAGGTCTTCGGCCTGCCGCAGCAGTTCCTCGAGCACGGCGAGCGCGGCGAGATCCTGGACGACGCAGGCCTCACCTCGCAGCACCTTGCCCGCCTGATCACCGAGGCGGTGGCCCGCAGGACGGCCGAGCTCGCGCACGATCCGCAGGGCTGACGGCGGGAGAATCGCCACTCATGAGCAACCTTGAGGTCGCGGTCGTGGGCTCCGGCCCGGCCGGCTTGTATACCGCCGAGGCGCTGATCAAGCAGGCCGCCGCCCTGGACCCGCCGGTGGCTATCAGGGTCGACGTCATCGACCGGCTGCCCACCCCCTACGGCCTGGTCCGCTACGGCGTCGCCCCTGACCACAAGTCGATCAAGTCGATCGCGGAATACCTGCGCGGAGTCCTCGAACACGACGGCGTCAGCTTCGTCGGCGGCGTGCGCCTGGGCACAGACGTGACCCGCGACGAGCTGCTGGCCTGCTATGACGCCGTCGTATACGCGACCGGCGCGATGCGTGACCGGCAGCTGGGAATCCCTGGTGAGGACCTGCCGGGGAGCGTGGCGGCCACCGACTTCGTCAACTGGTACTGCGGTCATCCCGACATCGACCCGGCGGCGTTCACGCTGGACGCCGAGTCGGTAGCGGTAATCGGGGTCGGCAATGTCGCGGTCGACGTGGCACGGATCCTGATCAGGAATCCCGCGGAGCTGCGCGAGACCGACGTCTCGCAGCCGGTGCTTGACGCCCTCACCGCCAGCAAGGTCCGCAATGTGCACATGATCGGCCGCCGCGGTCCTGCACAGGCCAAGTTCACCACCAAGGAGCTGCGCGAACTCGGCGAGCTTCACGGGGTGGACGTTGTCGTCGGCGCGGGCGAGGCCGATCTTGACGCTTTCGACGCGACCGGGGGCAGCGCGCGGCTCGCCGAGACCGACCGGCATGTGCGCGGCAATTACGCGGTGATCAAGGACTGGGCAGCCACGTCCCCGGCGGGCGCCGCGCGCAGGCTGACCGTCAGGTTCTGGTTGCGGCCGGCAGAAATTCTCGGGGCAGAACGGGTATCCGGGCTGACTCTGGAGCGGACCAGGCTGGACGAGCAGGGCCGGCTCGTCGGGACCGGTGAGCTGGAGACTCTTGGAGTTCAGCTGGTGCTGCGCAGCGTCGGCTACCAGAGCGTGCCGCTGCCCGGGGTACCGTTCGACGAGCGCAGCTGTACCGTGCCGCACTCCGAAGGCCGCGTACTCGGCGCTGACGGCCAGCCGCTGCCGGGGGAGTACGTCGCTGGCTGGCTCAAGCGCGGCCCCACCGGGGTGATCGGCACGAACAAGTCCGATGCGGCGCAGACCGTCCGGTCCCTGCTGGCCGACCTGGCCGGCGGCCCTGCACCGGGCGACGTCCAGCTGCCCAGGGCCGGAATGCTGCGCTATCCGGGGCACGCGCCCGGTGCCGCGGCGGCAGTCACCAGATCCCGGCTGGCGCAGATGCTGGCGGGCCGCGGGATCCGGCCGGTCAGTTACGCCGACTGGCTGAAGATCGAGACGGCCGAGACGGAACTCGGCACCGCGCTCGGTCGTGGCGCCCGGGTCAAACTAGCCAGCCGCGGCGAGATCTACCGGACCTGCGGCCTGGAACGGCCCCGGTCCTGACGGTGTCACCCGGCCTTGGCCACGCCGGTCAGCCTGCGGGGTCAGCGGATCTGGCCGCGAAGCTGACCTGGGCCAGGCACGATGGAGCTCGTGCAAAGACGACACAGCGCGCTTAACGGAATTCCGGGTATCAGCCTCACGCTGCTGGCCGTCCTGGCCGTGCTCGTGGCAGCGCAGCCGGCCCAGGCTGCCAGGGGCCAGCGGGCTGTGGCGGCGGTCCGCGACGTACGGCAGCTGATAACGGTGACAGCCGCCTCGCACGCCACCACCTATGCGACACTGCGGGCCTACCGGGTGTCCGGCAGCCGCCGCGTCCTGGTGTTCGGCCCTTGGCAGGCCCGGGTGGGCTACCAGGGCGTGGCCAGTCCGGGCCGCAAACACGAGGGAGATGGCCGGACGCCGTCCGGTACCTACGGGTTCAGCTTCTTCTTCGGCGTGCTGCGCAACCCGGGATTCTCCTTCCCCTTCCGGCATGCCTATTCCGTCGATGTCTGGGACGATGACCCGGCCAGTTCGAGGTACAACGAGTGGGTCGACGACCGCAGGCACAATCCTGGCGCTGACCCCGAGCCGATGCATCAGGTGCCTGCTTACGACTATTCGGCGGTCATCGCCTACAACACCGCTCGTGTTCGCGGCCTTGGCAGCGCGATCTTCCTGCACGTCGGGACGGGCTCGGCCACTGCGGGCTGCGTCTCCTTGCCGCAGCCGGAACTGATCAAGGTGCTGCGCTGGCTCCGGCCAAGCGACAATCCGCAGATAGCCATCTCCGCCCGCTGAACGAGATGGCACCGCAGAAGCTGTATGGGCTTCGCGGATCCTGCTCGCGGTCACCCGGTCACCCGGTCATGGCGGCCAGCGGTCACCCTGCGCTGCCGCCGCCAGCTGGGGCGATCCTGGCCTGGCCGGGGACAATAGGCGCAGGAGGGTGGCGGCCGTATTAAGAGCGGTGGCGCCGGGGACAATAGCGACATGGGTTCTGATCAGGTCGGCTCAGAGCGTGGCGGGGACAGGAAAGGCGCGGGGGATGCCTCCGGGCGCCGCGGGCATGCCGCAGCGCGAGGAGGTGCCGAGCGCAGGGCTACCGATGGGAAGGCCGAGCGGGAGGCGCCCGGCCAGCCGATGGCGCCCGGCCAGGCGGGGCCGCAAGCTGACCAGCCAGCACCCGCCGCCCAGGATCTGCCGCCGGGCCGCTTCCTCGACCGCGAGGAGAGCTGGCTCCGGTTCAACCAGCGGGTCCTCGAGCTCGCCGAGGATCCGGCGCTCCCGCTGCTGGAGCGGGTCAGGTTCGTTTCCATCTTCGCCAGCAACCTGGACGAGTTCTTCATGGTCAGGGTCGCCGGCCGGATCAGGCGGATGGCGGCTGGCCTGCCGGTGGAGCACGCCAGCGGCCGGATGCCCAAGGAGATCTACGAGAACACCCTAGACACGGCGCGCGAGCTGATCGCCAGGCACGCCGAGTACTTCAGCCACTCCGTCCTGCCTGCGCTCGCTAGCGAGGGCATCGAGATCCTGCGGTGGAAGGAGCTGGCCGCTGACGAGCAGGCAAGCCTCCAGAAGCTGTTCAGGGAGCGGATTTACCCGGTACTGACACCGCTCGTCGTCGATCCGGCGCACCCGTTCCCTTACATTTCCGGCCGCTCGCTCAGCCTCGCCGTCGTGATCGCTGACCCGAAGACCAGCACCACTATGTTCGCCAGGGTCAAGGTCCCGCCGCTGCTGCCCAGGTTCCTGTCGGTGGCAGCCAACCGGTTCGTGCCGATCGAGGACGTGATCGCCGCTCATCTGCCCGAGCTGTTCGTCGGCCTGGAGGTGATCGAGGAACACGTTTTCCGGGTGACCAGGACCAGGGACCTGGAGATTGACGAGGACGTCACCGAGGACCTCCTGAAGTCGCTCGAGCGAGAACTCATGCGGCGCAGATTCGAGCCCGCGGTCAGGCTCGAGGTGGAGGAGTCCATCTCCCCGGACGTGCTCGAGAAGCTGGTGACCGAGGTGGGGGTCGACACCCGGGCCGTGTACCGGGTGCCGGGGCCGCTCGACCTCTCCGGCGTTTCCGCAATCGCCGATCTGGATATGCCGGAGCTGAAGTACCCCCCGTTCATTCCGTCGGAGACGGCGCTGCCGCTTGACACCGGGATCTTTGCCGCGCTCAGCGAGCGCGACATCCTGGTCCATCATCCCTACGACTCGTTCGCCGCGAGCGTGCAGCGGCTCGTCGTCTCGGCGGCCGAGGACCCCCGGGTCCTGGCGATCAAGCACACGCTCTACCGGACCAGTGGCGACTCGAAGATCGTCGATGCACTCATCGACGCCGCGGAGGCGGGCAAGCAGGTCGTTGTGGTGGTCGAGATCAAGGCGCGCTTCGATGAGCGCACGAACATCGCCTGGGCCCGCAAGCTGGAGGAAGCCGGCTGTCATGTCGTCTATGGCTTCGTCAGGCTGAAGACGCACTGCAAGATGGTGCTGGTGGTGCGCGAAGAGGCGGACGGCTCGCTGCGCCGGTTCTGCCACATCGGCACCGGCAACTATCACCCGACGACCGCCCGGCTGTATGAGGACTTCGGCCTGATGACCTGTGACCCGGCCGTCGGCCAGGACGCGACGGACCTGTTCAACCACCTGACCGGGTACAGCAGGAAGACGGAGTACCACCGCCTCCTGGTCGCGCCAGCCCGGCTCCGGTCCGGGCTGCTGGAACGGATCGAGGGCCAGGTGGAGCGGGCCAGGTCCGGCCAGCCGGCCAGGATTCAGTTCAAGTGCAACGCGATCATCGACGAGGCGATCATCGATGCGCTCTACCGTGCATCGCAGGTCGGCGTGCCTATCGACTTGTGGGTGCGCGGGATCTGCGGGGTGCGGCCGGGGATAGCAGGGATGTCCGAGAACATCAGGGTCCGGAGCGTGCTCGGCCGGTTCCTTGAGCATTCGCGCGTCTACGCGTTCGGCACCGGCGTCAGTGACGGCGAGGTCTGGATGGGCAGCGCCGATCTCATGCACCGGAACCTGGACCGGCGCGTCGAGTTGCTGATCAGGGTGTCCGACCCGGCTCAGCAGGCGGAACTGCGCGGCCTGATCGATATGGCCATGGACGACGGGACCGCGTCCTGGTGGCTGGCCGGCGACGGTTCCTGGACCAGGCATCATCTGGACGAGTCCGGCGAACCGCTCACCGATGTACAGAAGTACCTGATTCTCACCCGGAACTCGCGGACCACCGATGGCTGAGGGCTGGGGCGCCGAGCCCGCCGGGACGGTGACCGCCGGGGCAGTGACCGCCGGGACCGGGGCGGCGGGGGAGATCCGTGCGGCGGGCGCGGTGGTCTGCCGGCGCGCCGCGGGCGGGGATGAGGTAAGCCTGATCCACCGGATCAAGTACGGCGACTGGACCTTCCCGAAGGGGAAGCTTGAGCCGGGTGAGCATGTCCTGGAGGCCGCGGTGCGAGAGGTGGCCGAGGAGACCGGGATCCGGGTGATCCTCGGCCGGCGGCTCAGCCCGACCAGGTATGACCGGGACGGACGGCCGAAGCAGGTGGAGTACTGGGCGGCCCGCCCGGCGCCCGGTGCAAGCACCAGCTTCGTGCCCAACCCGGAGGTCGATGATCTGCAGTGGGCGGCGGTACCCGCGGCGATCAGGAAACTGAGTTACCAGCACGACGCCCAGCTACTCGCAGAACTCGCGGCCGGGCCGCGCGACACGATCCCGTTCATATTGCTCCGTCATACCTCCGCCGGGGATAAAGGCTCCTGGGCCGGAGACGACCTGAGCAGGCCGCTGGACAGCGCGGGTGCTGCGGATGCGGAGCGGCTTGCCGGGCTGCTGGCGTGCTTCGGCTCGTGCCGCGTGATCAGCTCGGCCGCTGAGCGCTGCATCGCCACGGTCCGCCCGTACGCCCGGCTGGTGGGCTCGGGGATAACGGTGCAGCCCGCCCTCACGGTAGGGCAAGCCCCCGCCGATTCAGCCGCCGCCGCTGGCCTGGGCGCTGCGGTCGCCGCCGAGGCCGGGCCGACGCTGCTCTGCGCACACCGGGAGAATCTCCCGCCAGTCCTGGCGGCCGCCTGCGAATACCTTGGCGCGGCGCCGCCCAGTGGCCCGGAGCTGGCCAAAGGCGGATTCTGGGTCTTGCACATCGCGTCCGGGACGCTGGCCTGCGCTGAGCACCATGGCCTGGCGCCCCCGAGGGCATGAACGCTAGCCGGCTGCCACGCCCCGATCAGGATCATCGAGCAGGGCGATGGCCTGCTGGCCATGGGGAGCGGGGCGTGGCAGGCTGCTATCAGCTGTTCGGCGATGCTGGAGGAAAGGAGGTGCGTCCGACCATGACCAGGGGATTTCGCGCCTCCGCGGCCCGCTAACCGGCGCCCGGCTGCGGTGGCTCCTAGCGAACAGGAACCATCTGATGACCGTTCGGATCAGGAGTATCGCTTTCGACTGCACGGACCCTTACCTGCTTGCCGGGTTCTGGTCCCAGGTCACCGGGTACCGCGAGGACCCCGGTAACCGCAACCACCCTGAGGACCCCGAGGGCCTGCTGCTCGCCCCCGGCGGATCCGCCAACCTGCTGTTCATGCGGGTCCCCGAGACCAAGCAGGTCAAGAACCGCGTTCACCTGGACCTGACGCCGGCTGAGCCGACTCCGCAGGCCCGGGAGCAGGAGATGCAGCGGGTCCTGGCGCTCGGGGCGGCGCTGGTCGAAGACCATCGGCGGCCCGACGGGACGGGCTGGGTAGTAGTGGCCGACCCGGAGGGCAATGAATTCTGCATCGAGCGCGGCGTCCGGGGAGGCTGAGGGCCGAAGTCCCGGGAGCACCGGCGCTGCCCGTGAGTCAGGGGCGGCTGGGGCGCTGCCGGCCCCAGCCGTCCCCCTGGCCAGGCTTGCCGCCGCCGCCGCAGGCAGGCCGGCCTGGTATTCCTGCCGGGCCTCAGCTCAGGCGATGACATTCGGCGGCCGCTGGGCGCGGACGATGGCCAGGACCACCAGCAGCGCGCAGACGTCGAAGATCGCCGCAAGGGTGAAGGCGCTGGCCATGCCGTGCACGACGGCCTGGTGAGCCTGGGCCAGCGGGGCGAGGTGAGCGAGCGAGTGCCGGGCCGCGGCCCGGCTGGCGCCGCTGAACGCCGTGACCAGGATCGCGAGTCCCAGCGATCCGCCGACCTGCTGGGTCACGTTGACCATGCTGGATGCCGCGCCGGAGTCCTCGGGCCGGACGCCCGCGAGCGAGGCGATGGTCAGCGGCACGAACACCAGGCCCATCCCGGCGCCGATCAGTAGCATCGGGCCGAGAACTCCGGCGGGATAGCCGGTGCCCGGAGCGATCCTGGAGAGCCAGGTCATCCCGGACACCACCGGCAGCAGGCCAGCCACCATAAGGCTCCTGGCGGGAAACCGGCCCAGCAGCCTGGGCGATAGGCGCGACACGATGAACAGGGCGGCTGTCATCGGCAGGAACGAGAACCCTGCCCGCAGCGGGCTGAATCCCAGGATTTCCTGGACGAACTGGGTGAGGAAGAAGAACATCCCGTACATTCCCGCGACGAGAAGCAGCCGGGCCAGGTAGGAGCCCGCGCGCCCGCGGTCAGCGAAAAGCCGGAGCGGGGTGATCGGCTGCCTGGCACGGGACTCGTTCAGCACAAACAGGCCAAGCAGCATGGCCGCGGCAGCGAATGCGCCGAGCGCGACGGCGTTGCCCCACCCATCCGAGGCAGCCCGGATGAAGCCGTACACCAGCGCGGTCATTCCCGCCGTCGAGGTGAGTGCTCCGGTGATATCGAATCGCCCGGGCTGGCGTTGTGATTCGCTGAGGAACACCGGCGCGGTGAGCGCCACGGCGATGCCAATCGGCACATTGATGAACAGCACCCAGCGCCAGGACACCCACTCCGTGATCACGCCACCCAGCACCAGGCCGAGCGACCCGCCGCCCATGGCGACGGCGGTGTAGATGCTGAGCGCGCGGGTCCGCTCCCGGCCCTCGCTGAAGCTGGAGGTGATCAGCGCGAGCACCGCGGGCGAGGCAATCGCGCCGCCGGCGCCCTGCACGGCGCGGGCGGCCAGCAGCCATGCTGCCGAGGTCGCCAGGCCGCCGGCCAGCGAGGCAGCGGTAAACAGTACGATTCCCGCGATGAAGACCCGCCGCCGGCCGAGGATGTCACCGGCCCGCCCGCCCAGCAGCAGCAGGCCGCCGAACGTCAGTGTGTACGCGTTAAGCACCCAGGACAAGCTGGGCGCGGAGAAGTGCAGCCCGCGGGCGATGCTCGGCAAGGCGATGTTTACGACCGTCATGTCGAGGATGATCATGAGCTGGGCGCCGAGCACCAGGGCAAGCGCGATGCCCTTGGTGTCTGGGTGCCGCGCGGGACCCGGACGGCGATCCGAGGCCATTCGCGTTGGGGACAACGTCGACATTGCTGCCTTCCTGAGTGGATGCTTGAAGGGGCCGCAGGCGGCTGCTTTCGCCGGGCGCGGCCAGATGGGCTAACCTGTATTCGGAGGTAGCCTCCGCTATGAAACTATACGGAGGTACCCTCCGTTTGGCAACCTGAATTAGGTGACGGCAGATGAGTACGACAGGTGCGCCGGCCAGATCCGGCGAGCCGCGCCCGCTGCGCGCCGATGCACAGCGCAACTACCAGCGGCTGCTGAGCGCAGCGAGCGCCACGTTCGCCGAGCACAGCGCCGACGACGCGTCGCTGGAGGAGATCGCGCGGCGGGCGGGCGTCGGGATCGGCACGTTGTACCGCCACTTTCCGAACCGGCAGGCACTGCTGGAGGCTGTCTACCGCGATCAGGTGGACGTGCTCAGCGACAGGGCGAAGCGGCTGAGCGAATCCGCGGATCCTGGCGCGGCACTGGCCGAGTGGCTGCGGGCGCTTGTCAACTTCGGCCGCACGAAGCGCAGCCTGTCCTCGGCCCTACTGGCCACGCTCGACAAGGACTCGGAGTTCCTCTCGGCCTGCAGCCTCGTGATACGCGAGTCGGCCGGCACGCTGCTCTCCCGGGCACAGCAGGCCGGGGTGGTGCGGGCCGACGCCGACGCGAAGGATCTGCTCAGGCTGGTGCACGCGATCAGCATGGCAGTGGAGCGGGAACCGGCCGACGTCGGGCAGGCTGACCGGCTGCTCGGCTTCATCCTGGATGGGCTGCGTCAGCCACCGCTGCCAAGCGCCTAGCGCTGTGGCCCAGTCTCCAGTAGCGGGCGGCGCCGGCCGTCCGCTACGCGGTCTTTCTTCCGTCAACGGACCCGGGTTCCCACCAGAAGCGAGCCGGAGATCGGGGAGCACGACCTCGGCGGCGATGAGCCGCGGCTCGGCGAAGAAGAACTCGCGCTTGCGGTCGTTGCCGCGAAGCGTCGAGTCGCTCGGCAGAAGCCGTAGCGGAGTCACATCATCCATGACTACCCGGCCGCCGACCCGAACGAGGCCGGCAAGTCCGCTGTCCTGCCAGCCGCCGTCGGCGAAGAGCAGGTCGAACGGTCCTCTCGCGGGCAGCTCAGTCATGCCCAGATTCTCGCGCGGATACAGGTGGCAACGGGGTGCGCGGCTCTTCGTCGGGTATTCCGGCGAGCGCGCGGGCCGCTGCGGCTTCGTGCTCGTCCATGCCCGCGTAGCCGATGCGCCCATGCTGGCAGACCTGCTGGTCGATCCACCGGCTGTGCGCTTCCCACGCGGACTGCTTGCTGGTGCCGAGCGCGGCTCCGATCTGGGACCAGGAGGCGCCCGCGGCCCGCGCGGACCGCACCGTGAGCTGACGGCCGTAGCCTGCCTTACGGCTGATCACCTCGCCGAGCGCGAGCAATTCCAGCGCCTCCTGCCTGGTGAGAGCGCCGGACCCGGCGGCGGTCTCGCCGGTCATGTCCGCTGCCGTTGCGGCCAGGACGTCGCGGGCCCGGAGACTGTCATACCGTGCGGCCGCCGTTACGAGGGTGTGCTGCGCTTCAATGCTGTCCGGTGTCGTCATGCCTTGCCTTTTCGCGTCAGGATAGCTTGACGTCAAGCCATCCTGACGATACTCGGTCGCGACGTCTCGCTGGTCGTTGTCGCGTAGGGTCAGGGAGGTTATGACCCGGCCAGCCGGCTGAGGAGGAAATCTGTGGACCAGCGCATCAGCCTCATCACACTAGGGGTGGCGAATCTCGCCCGCGCCCGCGATTTCTACCAGGCCATGGGCTGGCAGCCTGCGACCGGATCTGGCGACGATGTCGTCTTCTTCCAGGTCGGCGGAATGGCCTTCGCACTATGGGACCGGGCCATGCTCGCCGAAGACAGTGCCGTAACTGACAATGGCGGCTGGGGCGGGGTGACCCTCGCCTATAACGTCAGCTCGCCGGAGACGGTCGACCTGGTGATAACCGAGGCGCGGGGGGCCGGCGCGACGATCGGCCGCGAGCCGGCCAGGACATTCTGGGGCGGTTACTCAGGTGTTTTCATCGATCCCGACGGGCACCCATGGGAAGTAGCGCATAACCCTGGCTGGACCGTGCATGCCGACGGAACAGTCAGCCTGAGCGGGTAGGTCGGCTAGAGCGGCCCGGCCAGAGCGCTCTGGCGAAAGCGGCCGGTCAAGGCGGCCCGGCTTCGGGCGGCTGGATTCGGCGCAGCCAATGTCGAGGTCTCTGGTGACCGCCTGCGATTCGCCGTGATCGCCGGCGGCTGAGTACCCCATGGTGCCGCGCGGCGCCTTGGAAGGGCGGCCCAGGCGCAGGTCGGGCTGGCCGAGCGTGCCCCTGGTCCGCGATCAGGGCACGGGGCCAGCCGGCACCCAGTCCAGCGTCGGCGGCTCGGCCCCCTCGAAGATCAGCAGCCAGCGCTTGATCTCAATGCCCGTCCCCCCGCTGTAACCGCCCAGCCCGTCAGCGGCTACGACCCGATGGCACGGCACGATCAGCGGATAGGGGTTGGATCCCATGAGCTGGCCGATAGCCGGCGCTGGCAGGGGAGCCTGGCCGTCGCGAGACCCGGCAAGACGCGCAAGCGCCCCGTACGTGACCGTCTCGCCGAAGCCCACTGAGTCGAACAGCACTCCGAGTACCTGGCGTTGCAGCCGCGATACGGCGCCCCAGTCAAGCGGCAGCTCGAAGGAGCGTCGACGGCCGGCGAAATAGCCGGCCAGCTGCGCGCCGGCGTCAGTCGCGAGCCTGACCGCCGCGGCCTGCTGCGCTACGTGAGCCTGCTGCGCCACGGTTTCCTCCGCGGCCGCCAGAACCCGCTCGGCCGCCGCGTCCCGCTTTGGCGCCACATCGCGCGCTGCCGTCCTGTCCTGCCCTGCCACGCCAGCGCGGCCTGCCGGCGTTTCGAACCGGACGCAGGCCACGCCGAGCGCGCTGCAGGTCACCGACAGCTGGCCGACGGGCGTGTCGATCGCAGTCCGGGCGCGGATAGGCATAAGCCTATTGTGGCCCAGCTTCGGCCTGCGGAACTGTCGGTGGCCGGCGGTAGAACTCGGCTACCGGGTTTCACTGCCAAGGGAGATGACGATGGCCGAGAACGTGGCGGATGCTGTCGAGGCCGAGCTGGCTAGCCTGTCACAGCGGTTAACTGAGCCGGGAGAGCGCGAGTGCCTGCGCTGCTTCTTGCTCCGGATGATCAGCGAGTTCGGCTGTGACGGTAGCCATCGATGGACCGTCCGCTGGCGCGACGCGCGGGCGCCCCGGGCCCGCGGCCTGGTGGCGCGCATGCAGCGCCGCGGCGGCTGCTGTTGCGACTGCGAGGTGCTCTTCAACGTGTTCCCCGAATATCCGCCGGCCAGCGAGCGATTGCCGTGCGCGGGAGTGCTACCGGCGGGGTCTGCCATGCAGTGCGACCTCTGGTCGCTGCGCAGAAGCGCCTGAGACCGGTTCGCCCGGCGGCTCCGGCAGAAACCGCCGGATCGGGCGCCCAAGGTTCCGCGGAATCGCGGTCGATTACGCGTCTTCCTTCTCAATGACTCGCAGTAGCGCCTTGGCGATCGGCAGGGCGGTGAGCTGCGCTTGCCATGGCCGGGCGCCGTACCGGGCCAGGTCCGCGCCGACGGTCTCGGGGCTCAGCACGTCGGGCGGCTGCCAGGAAAGCCGCCGCACGATATCCGGGGGCAGCAGGTTCTCGGTCGGAAGATGGTGCTCGTCGGCTAGGGCCGCGACCACCGCGCGGGTGGCGGCCAGCCGCCGGGCAGCGACCGGGTCCCGTTCTGACCAGCGGTGCGCGGGCGGCGGTCCGTCGCTGGCCGGTGCCGAGGCGTCCGGGAGGGCTTGCTCCGACTGTGCCCTGGCGCGCGCGACGGCGCGCAGCCATTCGGGAGCGTGCCGTCGCGCGCCACGCCCGTGGAAGCCCGCGATGCTGGTGAGATCGGCCAGCCCGGTGGGCAGCGCCCGCGCCGCCTCGATAATGGCAGTGTCCGGCAGTATCCGGGTGGGCGACAAATCGCGCCGCTGGGCGATCTTGTCTCGCTCCAGCCAGAGCTCGCGGACAACTGCCAGGCTCCGGCGGCTCCGTACCCGGTGAATGCCGGAAGTGCGCCGCCAGGGTTCGGCACGCGGCCCGGGCGGTTCGGCGACGAGGACCGCTGCGAATTCCTGGCTGGCCCATTCGGCCTTGCCCTGGGCCTCCAGCTGCTCCGCGAGGGCATCGCGCAGCTCAACGAGCACCTCGACATCAAGGGCGGCGTAGCGCAGCCATTCCTCAGGCAGCGGCCGGGTGGACCAGTCCGCGGCAGAGTGGCTCTTCTCCAGGGATAGCCCGAGCACGGACTCGACGAGGGTCCCCAGGCCCACCCTCGGATAGCCGAGCAGCCGCCCGGCCAGTTCGGTGTCGAAGAGCTGCCGCGGCCGGTAGCCAAGCTCTGCCAGGCAGGGCAGGTCCTGCGACGCCGCGTGCAGCACTGCCTCGGTGCTGGCGAGCGCCGCGTCGACGCCCGACAGGTCCGGGCAGGCGACCGGGTCGATCAGCACCGTTCCAGCGCCATGGCGGCGCAACTGGACGAGGAAGGCCCGGTGACCGTAGCGAAAGCCCGAGGCGCGTTCGGCGTCGACGGCTACGGGGCCGTCGCCCGCGCCGAGTGCCCGGGCCGCGCCGGCCAGCGCTGCGCTGGTCACCACCAGGGGGGGCATGCCGTCCCTGGGCTCCAGCAGCGGCACAGGCGCGTCATCCGGCACAGGTTCGCGGCCGGCTTGCTGCGAGCCCTCCGGCTCTGGCTCATCCGGTTCCGGGTGCGGCGGGTCCGGGCGCAGCGGGTCCGGGCGGGCAGCCGTCATTGCTGCCGCCGGCGTCGCGGCGGCCGTAGCGCGCTGACCCCCGCCGAGGGCGGGAGGCCGGATGCAGTGCACAAGGCATCGCACCAGGCGGCAACGTGCCCGTCAAGACCGGGATCGGCGGAATCCGGCCCGGCCGGTGACCAGGAGGCCCGCAGCTCGAATTCGGTGGCCACCGGTTCATCCTGCTTCCCGCCGAACCCTTCGGTGACCACCCGGGTAACGGTCCCGCTGGTCTGTCCGTAGCCGTCGGTCCTGGCGTCCAGCGCCTCGGTCAGCCAGCTCCAGCCGACCTGGCCGATCAGCGGGTCAGTAGCTATTTCCGGCTCCAGATCGGCGCGTATGTACGCGATGATTCGCAGCGGGCCGGCCCAGCCAGGCTGGCCCGCCGGGTCATAGAGCAGGACGAACCGGCCCCAGCCGATCTCGGTTTCGGCCTCGTGCACGGTGGCGGCGACAGCGGCGGCGAACGGGGCGAGCTTGCGTGGCGGCCGCTCGCTGTCGAAGGCGAGTTCGACGCGAACCTGTCGCTGGGCAGCTATCCCGGTCTCAAGGGCGGCAACGGCCGAGCGGAATGTGGCCGCGGCGGCAGATTCTTCTCGTTCCACTGGCCCGGTGGCAGGCCTCATGATCCGAGCATGCGGCGCTGGCGCAACTTTGTCATGCGACCCGGCGGTGCAGCTGATCCGCCGCCGCCGACTCGCGCAGGTACGGAATGAAGCCGATCAGGAGCCCCGCCCCGCAGTCGGCGCAGGACCACTCGGGGCAGTACCCATGGGGAAACTCCGGGCATTCGCTACCCTGCGGGTGGTGCTGTTCGAAACCCTTGTCCTGGCCGCAGTCAGGGCAGTGCCGGATCATCTCGATCATCTGCGACCTCCTCGCCGCTGAGTCCGCCGCCGGCGCGCGGTCCCTGGGATCGGCGTTCCGGCACCGGGCACAGCATGATGCTGACACGCAAGGCACTCCGCGCCGTGGATCTTCTGCGGCGTGTCACGTGGCCGTTTTAGCGCAGACGTGCCTGCGCGGTCCGCCGGCGGGTCCTGTGAGAAGATCACTGGTGTGAATCCGCAGCCGGAGGAGTCCGCTTTCGTGCGCGCCTGCCGCAGGCAGCCAGTCGACCACACGCCCGTCTGGTTCATGCGCCAGGCTGGCCGGTCGCTGCCGGAGTATCGCGCGGCGAGGGCCGGGATATCGATGCTTGAGGCGTGCCGAACGCCGGAGCTGATCACCGAATTCACGCTGCAGCCGCTGCGCAGGTACGAGGTCGACGCTGCCATCCTCTTCAGCGACATCGTGGTGCCGCTCCGGGCGGTCGGCGTCGGCGTGGACATCCGGCCCGGTGTCGGCCCGGTGGTCGAGCAGCCGATCCGGGCCAGCGAGGATCTGCAGCGGCTGCGGGCCCTGGACCCCGGTGACGTCCCGTTCATCACCGCCGCCGTCCGGGCACTGGTGGCCGAGCTCGGCGCCAAGCCGCTGATCGGCTTCGCGGGCGGCCCGTTCACGCTGGCGTCCTACCTGGTCGACGGCGGCCCGTCGAAGAGCTTCGACAGGACCAAGTCGCTGATGTACGGCGACCCGCCGCTGTGGCACGCCCTGCTCGCCAGGCTGGCCGACATAACTATCTCGTTCCTGCAGGTCCAGGTCGCCGCCGGGGCCGCAGCGGTACAGCTGTTCGACTCCTGGGCCGGCGTGGTCAGCCCCGCGGACTACCGGCGGTCGGTGCTGCCGCACACCACTCGCATCTTTGACGCGCTGGCTGCCTCAGGCGTGCCGCGGATCCATTTCGGCGTCGGCACCGGGGAACTGCTCGGGCTGATGGGCGAGGCGGGCGCGGACGTGGTCGGGGTGGACTGGCGGGTGCCGCTGGATGAGGCGGTGCGGCGGGTCGAGCCTGGCAAGGCGCTGCAAGGCAACCTCGATCCCGCCATCCTGCTCGCCCCGTGGGAGGTGATCGAGCAGCGCGCCAGGGAGGTGCTTGAGGCCGGCCGGACCGCCGAAGGTCATGTGTTCAACCTGGGTCACGGCGTGCTGCCGGAGACCGATCCTGGCGTGCTGACACGGCTGACTGACCTGGTGCACTCCGCATCGGCCCGCGCCCCGCGCTAGCGGCCGGGAGCCCGGGAGACGATCTTCGGACTAGCCGGCGGCGGTCGGCCGGGATCTGCGCCGCAGCATGCGCCGCCGCACGAGGTAACCGATGCCGCCCGCGACCGTGACGATGACGGCGAACGGGAGGACCGTGCCGATCGCGGTGAGCAGCCAGGCGGTAGCCTGCCGTAGCCCGCGCCAGCCGGCGGACAGCCCGGTGCCGAACCCGCGCCCTTTCTTTTTCATAACGGATATTCGATGGTGACTCACCAGGAGCAGCGAAACGGTCGCATACGTCGTCGCGTGTGCCAGTGCCCGCTGCTGGGCCTGCAGTGCCTCCAGATCCGACTCTTGCGAGTTGATCTGGTCCTGAACCGCGAGCAGGTCGCTGACCGAGCCGGCCCTCTTCAGCAGCGCACGCAACTGCGTGATCGCCGCCTGCGCGGATGTGACGCGGCTGGTCACGTCGGCGACCTGCTGGGTCACGTCCTGCGCCTGCTGGCTCAGCGACGTCGGGGTACCAAGCTCGGTGCGGAGCCTGCCGAGGGTGGCCGGGTAGGCGGCGGCAGGAATCTTCAGCTGCAGGGTGGCGGCTGAGACGAGCCGCTGTCCAGGCTGGCTGGACTCCTGCTCGCCGGCCGTGTAGCCGCCGGCGCCGGCGACAATGCCGGCGCCGCGCTGCGCCGCGCTGGGCACGTCGTCGGCCTGCACGGTGAGGCTGGCGGTGTAGATGATGCTCTGCGCCGGGATCAGGCTCCCAGTCTGGGATGCCGCCTGCCCGTTGCCCGACGCTGCCGGGCTCGGGGCAGGCGCCAGGCCCGCCGCGGCGGCAGGCGCACCGGCCGCTGCGCGCAC
>OBLT010000333.1_pt1 | contig 32279 bp, 34 predicted proteins | sample 1518721 | NCBI WGS metagenome assembly OBLT01 (sample SAMEA3539307, study PRJEB22396) | soil metagenome | biome: tundra; feature: field; material: soil | place: USA | collected 2010-05 | depth 0.15 m | reverse complement strand
AATGCCAGGGAATAATGGAATCCCGCCAAATGTGTTGCCTAAGGCTTGCTCTTAAAGCAAGCCCGGACAGTGTTTGGTGGTGACATATAGCGTCAAGGTTACTTTTTGCCGCGCGCGTCCAGCATCTCGCGCAACTCGCGCAAATCGCTCTCTATCGTAGAGAGTTGGTAAAAGCTTCCGCCCGCCTGTTTCGCCAATTCGAGTTGCTCAATCGCAGCGTGCAAATTGCCTTGCCAAGCATAGCTGTAGGCTTGTGCCTGATGCTGTTCCAGAGTTTTGCCTTGCATGGCGTAGGCCCTGGCTTGCAGGTCATATAACGTGGTGTCGCTGGGGTGGCGGGTGAGTTGTTCGGTGAGCAGTTTGACGGCGATTTCCGCTTGGTTGTCCTGCAGCAGCAGGTCGGTGTAGTCATAAATCAGGGCGCGATGTTGCGGAAAGTTCTGTACGGCGGTGCGGTAAAACGCCAGCGCCTCGGTATAATTTTTTGTGGCGCGCAGCACCTGTCCGGCGAGGGTTTCTATCATCGGGCTATTCTTGGACATCGGATTGGTCTTGGCCTGTTTGCGCAAAATAGTCAACTCTTGAGCGGCGCGCTGGATCTGGTTATCGCGCAACAGCGCGCTCACCAGTCCATAACGCTGTGCAATCGGGTTGCCGTAGTTTTGCGTTCCCAGGGCGTCGCTGAAATAAGCGATGGCATCCGGCGCGGTCTTTTGTGCAGCGATGAGTTTGGTGCGCACCAGTTGAAAATCCAAGCTATCCGGAATCAAGCGGTAAGGTTGGTTATGGATGCGATTTTCGATCTCGGCGATGCGGTCGCTGGTGATCGGGTGGGTGCGCATATAGTTTGGCGCGTTGCTGTCCAGCAGACGCGTTGCTTTTTGCAGCCGCTCCAGAAATTCCGGCATGGCGTGGGTGTTGAAGCCGGATTTTTGTAATAGCTGCAGGCCGATGCGATCCGCTTCCTCCTCATTAGCGCGGGTAAAATTAAGCTGTTTCTGTATATTGCCCGCCTGTACGCTGGCGATGGTGGCTTCTGCCGCTTGCGGGCTGGTGCGTGCGGCGAGTATGGCGATGGCGATGGCCGCCATCGAGATCAGACTATCACCCCGTTGCCCCTCTATCATGCGAGCCAGATGGTGTTGTGTGACGTGTGAAATTTCGTGGCTTAACACGGAGGCTAATTCCGATTCACTTTGAGTTATGAGTAGCAGTCCTGCATTTACGCCGATGAAGCCACCCGGCAAGGCAAACGCGTTGACGCTGTAATCATCTACTGCAAAAAATTCAAAATCGAGTGAAGGTTCGGGACTGTTTTCGACCAGCTTGACACCCAGTTGATTCAGGTAATCGTTGATCTCGGCATCGTCCAGATATTGTTTGCTGGCACGAATCTGCATCATGCTCTGCTGTCCTATCTGGCGTTCCTGTAGCGGGGTAAGCGCGGCCTGCGAGACATCGCCCAAGTCAGGAAGGCCGTCGCTCACGGCGCAGGGTGAAATGCACAGCAATAGCAGCAGGGTCAATTTTTTCATGAGCGCTATGATAGTTGTTTTTGCTTGTGGTTCACACTGCCGGACGCGCTACAATTGTTTCAAAGTGTATTCATCCCGTATAGACAGCGCTCTGCAAAATGCGCAGAATTGGAAAGTTTTCAATCTTACAATCAGGAAATGGACAAAATCGGCAAATACGAAATAGTACGTGTACTCGGTACCGGGGCGACTAGCACAGTGTACCTCGCTATCGATCCGTTCAACAAGCAGCAGGTCGCCATCAAGTTATTCGATCTTGGAATGTTGCGCGACCCCAATCGCGCCAAGATTTATCGCAAGCTCTTGATGACTGAGGCATCGCTGGCGGGCAAGTTGTCACATCCGCATATCGCAAAGATTCTGGATGCGGTGATGGAGGGCGATATCAATTACATGGTGATGGAATACGTCGAGGGCAGTACACTTGAACAATACGCTGAGGTGGATAAGCTGCTGCCGATCAGCACCATTGCGGAAATCACTTACAAGTGTTGCAAGGCTCTCGAATATGCGCAGTATCAGGGCGTGATTCATCGCGATATCAAACCGGCCAATATTTTGTTGCAGGGTGAAACCGATATCAAGATTTCAGACTTTGGCTCGGCGGCTATCCAGAACCAGCAAACCACCCAAGTCAGCGGGATAGGTTCGCCTGCCTACATGTCGCCGGAACAAGTCAAAGAGTTGAAACTGACTCATCAGACGGATATCTATTCGCTGGGGGTGGTGATGTACAAACTGCTTACCGGCAAGCTGCCGTTTGACGCGAGCAACAATTTCAGCATGATTTATCACATCATCAACATCGATCCACCACCACCCAGCACATTTCGTCCGGAAACACCGCCGAAACTGGATGCGATTGTGCAGCGCGCAATGGAGAAGGATACTGCCAAACGCTATCAGACTTGGGATGAGTTTGCGAGTGATCTGGTCGGATTCTCCAGTCATTCAGCACCTGCTCAGAAAGAAATTTTTGATACGGAAAAATTTGACACTCTTCGCAGTTTGGTGTTTTTCAAGAATTTCAGTGATGTGGAACTTTGGGAGGTGTTGCGCATCAGTGAATGGCGCAAGGTTCCCGAGTCAGAGTATATTCTCCATGAAGGCGAAAGCGGATGCTCTTTCTTCATCCTCGGACAAGGCACGGTGCGTGTGACCAAGCAGGGCAGGTTGTTGAGTCTCTTGCATCGCGGTGATTGTTTTGGTGAAATGGCGCACCTTTTAGAACGTGACTTCAAACGCAGCACCGACGTGATCGCCAAGAACGACGTGGTGCTGATCGAAATCAACCCCGATGTGCTGATACATGCAACGACTGGATGCCGGTTACAGTTCGGCGATGCTTTTTTGCGCATGCTGGTAAAGCGTTTGTCGGTTGCGAATACCCGAGTCTCGCATTTGTTGGCTGATCATAATCAAACGGAAAATGAACAGGAAAATGCCTAGTGCCATGAACGTTAACGGATTCAAGAATATCACCGCCACAGAACTGCAGACGATGATGAAACAGGGTGGCTTACGCTTGGTGGACGTGCGCACGGATGCGGAAGTGGCGCGCGGAAAAATTCCACAGGGCGACTCCTTACCGCTACATTTGTTGCCGTTGCGCTTAAGTGGGATGGACAAGAGCTCCACCACCGTCTTCTATTGCCAGATGGGCGGGCGCTCCGCGCAGGCTGCCGCATTTGCCGCGGCGAATGGCTTTACCGATGTGCATAACCTGCAGGGCGGAATCACGGCGTGGGCGCAGGCCGGATTGCCGATAGAGTCATGAAATTCGATGTTGAACTGGATGCCCGTCAGTTAGCCTGTCCGTTGCCGATTCTGCGCGCCAAGAAATCACTGTCGCAAATGTCCAGCGGCCAGGTTATTAGGATAGTCGCAACTGACAAAGGATCGCCTTTGGATTTTGCGGTGTTTTGCAACAATACCGGCAACGAATTGTTATCATTCGTAGAGAAAGATGGTGAATTTATTTTTCTGATTCGTCGTCGTTAGGACACGATTTCGTTTGTGGGAGCGGCTTTAGCCGCGATGAAATCTGGACGTGATAAATCACGCCCCTACAACATCAACCCAGACTGCTACGTTGAGTCTGTAGTTGCTTCAGCGTTGCGCTGAACTCTTCCATGCGCTTGCGCTCCTGTTCCACCACTGCTGCCGGGGCGCGGGCGACGAAACTTTCGTTGCCGAGCTTGGCTTGCGCTTTGGTGAACTCTTTGGAGAGGCGTGCGATCTCATTATCCAAACGCTCGCACTCTTCCGCGATATCGATCTCGACATTCAATATCAACTCGATATTTCCAAGGTGCTTGGCAAGGCCTGCTACTCTGACCGACGTATTTATCTCAGATGGATTTACAGGAGAAGAGCCGGTGTGAATATCCGATTTTGCGAGCACGTTGATATAACGATACATCTGCAGATATCTGGCTTTATCTGGCTCTCCCGAGCCTTGCGTTCCTACCCGCATGAAAGTGGTAACACGCTTACCGGGTGAAATGTTCATTTCACTACGAAGTTGCCGTACGGCGTCAATTATGGACTTAAGTTCTTCAACCCATGCTTCGGCAGCCTTATCAATCTTCTCAGGTTGCGAAATTGGGTAGGGTTGCAGCATGATGCTGTCGCCTGTTTTTCCGGCGAGCGGTGCGACAGACTGCCATAACTCTTCGGTGATGAACGGAATGATCGGGTGCGCCAGGCGCAAAATGGTTTCCAACACGCATACCAGGGTGCGGCGTGTGGCGCGATGCCGGGCCTCGGAGCGTTGAAGTTCGAGATCTTGTTCTATTTCCCGTTCGTTGTCCCTTGTCTCCTGAAGCTGCACTTTCGCCAGTTCCACATACCAGTCGCAATAGCTGTTCCACACCAATTCGTACACCACACGAGCAGCCATGTCGAAACGGTAGTCGGCGAAATGTGTCGCCATCTCGGCTTCAGCAAGTTGCAGCACGCTGATCATCCACTTGTCGGCGGCGGAGAATTCCAGCGGCAGACTTTCGTCGAGTCCGACATCCTTGCCGTCGCAGTTCATCAGCACGAAGCGCGTGGCGTTCCACAGCTTGTTGCAGAAATTCCGGTAGCCTTCACAGCGCTGCATATCAAATTTGATGTCTCGTCCCGGCGAGGCCAGCGACGCAAAGGTGAAGCGCAGCGCATCGGTGCCAAACGCCGGAATCCCCTCGGGGAATTCCTTGCGCGTGCGCTTCTCGATCTGTTCCGCTTGCTTGGGATTCATCAGGCCGGTGGTGCGTTTCTTTAGTAAATCTTCCAGCGTGATGCCGTCGATCAAATCGATCGGATCGAGCACGTTGCCCTTGGACTTGGACATCTTCTGTCCCTCGGCATCGCGGATCAGGCCATGCACATACACGTCCTTGAACGGGATCTTGCCGGTGATGTGTTTGGTCATCATCACCATGCGCGCCACCCAGAAGAAGATGATGTCGAAGCCGGTGACCAGCACCGAAGAGGGCAGGTATTTCTTTAGAAATAAATTCTGCGCGTCTTTGATTTTGTCGCCAGTCCAGTCCAGCGTGGAGAACGGCCACAGCGCGGACGAGAACCATGTATCGAGCACGTCTGGGTCGCGCTTCAGCGCGCCGTTGTAGCCGTCTTTAGTAGCGAGTTGGCGCGCCTCGGCTTCGTCGTGCGCAACATAGGCTTTGCCGTCGTCGGCATACCAAGCGGGGATCTGATGACCCCACCACAGCTGGCGCGAGATGCACCAGTCCTGAATGTTATTCAGCCACTGGTTGTAGGTGTTCACCCAGTTTTCTGGGTGGAACTTGATTTCGCCTGAAGCAACGCATTCCAGTGCCTGCTCGGTGATACTCTTACCATCTTTGCCGGGCTTGCTCATCGCCACGAACCACTGGTCGGTGAGCATCGGTTCGATCACCGCATGGCTACGATCGCCGCGCGGCACTTTGAGTTTGTGCCTCTCGACTTTTTCAAGCAGGCCAGCCACTTCGAGATCGGCGACGATCTGCTTGCGTGCATCGAAGCGGTCTAGATCGCGATACGGAAATGGAATATGAAATTCATAAGTGGGATCAATAGGCCCCGAAATGGATTTCGCGCCGGTACTTTGCTCCGCCACATAGTTGAAGCGGATAGATTCAGCAGTGTTGATACTGCGACCTACAATTTTTCCATCCAAGGTCAGAATGCTTGGCATATCGAGGTTGTGGCGCTTGCCCACTGCATAGTCGTTGAAGTCATGCGCAGGCGTCACCTTCACTACGCCCGTGCCGAATTCTTTATCCACGTATTCATCTTTGATGATGGGAATCTCGCGGTTGCATAATGGCAGCTTCACCATTTTGCCGATCAGATGTTTATAGCGTTCATCTTCTGGATGCACCATCACCGCCACGTCGCCGAGCATGGTTTCGGGGCGGGTGGTGGCGACGGTGAGGTGGGTCAATCCGCGCGCTTTGTCCGGCTCTGCAAGCGGATAGCGGATGTGCCACATGAAGCCGTCTTCTTCTTCCTGGACCACTTCAAGATCGGACACGGCGGTGTGCAGCTTGGGGTCCCAGTTGACCAGCCGCTTGCCGCGATAGATCAGCCCTTCGTTGTACAGGCGCACAAAGGTTTCGGTGACGGTCTTGGACAAGCCTTCGTCCATGGTGAAGCGTTCGCGCGACCAGTCCGGCGAAGTGCCGAGGCGGCGCATCTGGCGCGTGATAGTGTCGCCGGAGTATTTCTTCCACTCCCATACTTTCTCGATGAATTTTTCGCGGCCCAGATCGTGGCGCGAAATGCCTTGTGCATCCAGTTGGCGTTCCACCACGATTTGCGTGGCGATACCGGCGTGGTCAGTGCCAGGTTGCCACAGCGTGTTGTCGCCTTTCATGCGGTGGTAGCGGGTCAACGCGTCCATCAGGGTCTGGTTGAAACCATGCCCCATATGCAGCGTGCCGGTCACGTTGGGCGGCGGCAGCAGGATACAGAATGCTTCGGATTTGTTTGGGTCTAGCGGGTGTCCGGGCAAAAGTTTTCCGTCTCCGGCCTTGAAGTAACCGGATTCTTCCCACTTGGGATACCAGCGCGATTCGATGTTTTTTGGTTCAAAGCTTTTTTCGAGATTCATTGCGATACGTTGCGGCGGACTGCCTGTCCTGAGCTTGTCATAGGGGCGCGATTATACCAAAGGCAGGCAATTCACTATCGGCTAAAGCAGATGTGTAGTGTCACTGTGGAATTACAGGGACAATTCATGAATTGCCCCCGCGGCACTACTGTTGGCTAGCGGGAATCGAGGTACGCATTCAGCGCATCGCGCAGCAGTTCGGGCAACTCGGCTTTGAGTTCGTCGAGTGCCTGGTCGATGGCCAGTCGTTGCAGTTGTCCGAGGTGGAGGCCGAGCTTTTGCGTGAACAGGGTTTCAATGTGTGCCTCGAGTTGATGCAGAAGCTGCTGTATTTCCTCCGCGCTCAATACATGTGGCAGATGGGTATCTGCTTCAGCAACAACCTCGGTGAGAGTAGGTAAATCATCCAGTGTCGTTTCGCCTATCGTTCGTGTCGGCAAAGTCTGTTTGGAAGGTGAATCGCTGTCCGGTTGTTTGATGGAGGTCATGTATTTTGAGTTTTGGATAAATCAATATGACACAGCTCATAGCCGCGATCACGATAGAACTTGAAACGTTCACGCCCCATGCGGCTGTCTTCTGCATCGTTGCTGATGATCTCGATGACACGTTCGAAGCGGCTGAAGAATGGCACACATTCGGTGTGCAGGCTGATCAACAAATCATGATGCGGAAATTTTTCGCCACCAAGATTCAGCACAACCGGCATTTGCTCTGCTTCTTCGGCATCGCTACGACAGTGCGGAATAAAGGCGGTGGCAGGGTAATGCCAGAGCAGTTTATCCAACGCATCAGTGGTTGCTGCATCGGGCACGCTGATGACCGTGCGCACGCCACTCTGCATGGCTTTGTGGCTCAACTGGCAAGCGGTGCGCAGCTTGTCGGGTGAGCCGGTATAAAAGTCCACTTTGGTCATTATTTTGGGGTCATTATTTGGCGGTTTGTGCGCGCTTGATTAAATACAGTGTGAGCAATGGCACAGGACGGCCGGTCGCGCCTTTGTCCTTGCCGGACTTCCATGCGGTTCCGGCGATGTCCAGATGCGCCCAGCGGTAATCCTTGGTGAAGCGCGACAGGAAACAAGCGGCAGTGATGCTGCCACCGGCGCGCCCGCCGATGTTCTGCATGTCGGCAAAGTTGCTGTCCAGCAGTTGCTGATAGTCGTCCCACAGTGGCAGGTGCCAGGCGCGGTCATATGAGTAATCGCCCGCATCCAGCAACTCCTTGGCAAGTTTGTCGTCGTTGCTGAACAGCCCGCTGGCAACGTGACCAAGTGCAATGACGCATGCACCGGTAAGGGTGGCGATGTCCACCACGGTGTCCGGTTCAAAGCGTGCGGTATAGGTCAGCGCGTCACACAGGATCAAACGGCCTTCCGCATCAGTGTTGAGGATTTCGATGGTCTGACCGGACATGCTCTTTACGATGTCGCCGGGTTTGCTGGCGGCACCGTCCGGCATGTTTTCGCAACTGGGGATCACCGCGACCACATTCAGCTTCAAGCCCATTTCGGCAATTGCCTGCATCGTGCCGAGCACGCTGGCGGCTCCGCACATGTCGTATTTCATTTCGTCCATTTCCGCGCCGGGTTTGAGCGAAATGCCGCCGCTGTCGAAAGTGATGCCCTTGCCGACCAGCACGACAGGCTTTTGTTTTTTGTTGCCACCTTGGTATTCCAGTGTGATTAATTTGGCGGGTTGGCGACTACCGTGCGTGACGGATAGCAATGAATGCATGCCCAGTTTCCGCATGTCCTTTTCTTCGAGGATAGTTGCCTTGAGTTTGTGCTCTTTGGCCAGTGTTTTAGCCTGGTCGGCCAGATAAGTCGGCGTACAGATGTTACTGGGCAAATTGCCTAAATCCTTGGTCAATTTCATGCCGTGTGCGATAGCGGCAGCTTGGCTGAGTGCTGCTTGTGCGGCGTTGCCGGGTTTGCCGGCGCAGCCCAGCAGGATTTTGCGCAGCGTCGACGCATCGGCAGGCTTGCTCTTGAGTTGGTCACAACGGTAGCCGGATTCGGCAGCGATCAGCACGGTCTGCATGATCTTCCAGGCCTCATCGCGACCCTTGACGGGCAGGTCAATGAGATACAGCGCGGCATCTTTGCAGGCAGTTTTTTGCAGCGCGCCTAAACTGGCGCGCAACACGTCGAGGAGTTGTTTGGTCGCAAATTCATTGGCTTTGCCAAGGCCAACCAGCAACACGCGGTCCGCAACGATGTTGGCAACGTGATGCAGCATCAAGGTGCTGCCGGCCTTGCCATTCATGTCGCCGCGCGCGATGAGGTCGCTTAAATGATGCGCTGCAGCCTTGTCTAACAGCTGAGCTGCCGTCGAGAGTTTGCCGCCTTCATACACGCCAACGACCACGCAGCCACTGCGCTGTTTTTCCGGACTGCTTTGTTTTATGCTAAATTCCACGTGTTGCTCCTTAATATTGAAAAACCTGCGCCTATATGTCCGATTATCCGCAAACTTACCGTATAAAGTCAAAGCCATTGCGCACTGGGATTTTCCATCGTGCTTTGGTGAGTGAATTTGCCAGCAATGGATTGCTGGTATTCGCGGTGTTGATCGGCATTGTGGTGGTCAGCCAACTGATACGCCTGTTAAGCGACGCGGTCAGCGGCGTGATAGCAGTGGATGGGGTGTTGGCTCTGCTGGGCTTCAGTGCCATGAATTATCTGCCGGTGTTGCTATCCATCAGTTTGTTCATATCCATTCTGCTTACTTTATCGCGCTGTTATCGCGACAGCGAGATGGTGGTGTGGTTTTGTTCCGGCATCGGGCTGACGCGCTGGATACGTCCGGTCTTATGGTATGCCGTGCCGGTGGTGGGCTTGATTGCCCTGCTTAGTCTGTTGCTGTCGCCGTGGGCACTGCGTAAGGCCGATGAGTTCAAGAGTAAATTGGAAAGTCGCGGTGATGTCATGTCCGCGACACCGGGTATGTTCCGCGAGTCCAAGCAGGCCGACCGGGTGTATTTTGTTGATAATGCCGATGCGGGATCCAACCGCGTTGGCAACATCTTTGTGCAATCCGAGCAAAACGGCAAACTCGGCACGATGGTGGCGCGGCAAGGTTTGCAGGAAACTTTGTCAAATGGGGATCGTTTTTTGGTGTTGCTGAATGGCACGCGTTATGAAGGCACGCCGGGTCAGCGCGATTATAGCATCGTGGAATTTGAACGCTATGCGATGCGCATTGATGCAGCGCCTGTCAAACAGGCCGAGCCTCAGGTGCGCACCATGTCGACTCCGGAGTTATGGCGCAACCCCACAACGTGGAATCTCTCAGAGTTGGAATGGCGATTCGGGTTGCCGATCAGCGCGACGATTCTTGCCCTGTTGGCGATTCCCTTGAGCTATGTCAATCCGCGTGCGGGTCGTTCGCTCAATCTGATTTTGGCGATCGTGCTGTATATGCTTTATAGCAACATGATCAGTGTCACCAATGCCTGGGTAGGTCAAGGCAAGCTGTCGCCCGGCATCGGCCTGTGGGGCATACATGCGGTAATGCTGACGATAACGGCGTTGATGTTTTATCGCCGCATGACATTGTTCTCGATCTCCCTCTGGAAGAGGAGATCGAAGCGAGAAGCCGAGGTAAAGGTATGAACCTGCTGACGCGCTATCTCGGCCGTGAAATTTACCTTAGCATTGGGGTGGTGTTTTTCGCGCTCATTATGCTGTTCGCATTTCTGGATCTGATTCATGAACTGAATGTGATGGGGCAGGGGCAGTATCACTTGGGCTATGTGTTGCTGTTCGTCACACTGACCATTCCAGGCCATGTCTATGAACTGTTTCCGGTGGCGGTGCTGATCGGTACTATTATTGCGCTGGTGCAAATGGCAGCCAGCTCGGAGTTGACGGTTTTTCGATCTTCCGGCGCATCGCTTTGGCAGATGGTCGGCGCGCTGTTCAAGATTGCCTTGCCACTGGTGGTGTTGAGTTTTGTTTGTGGCGAATTGCTTGCGCCGCCGAGTGAGCGGATGGCGCAGAAATTGCGTTTGAAGGCACAGAACGCGCAAGTTTCGCTGAAGGAATTTCGTTCCGGCGTGTGGGTCAAGGACGAGCGCAGCTTCGTGAATGTGAAGAACGTGATGCCGGACACCAGCCTGTTGAATATTGATATTTACCAATTCGATGAAACCTATCACTTGCAGTCGATTATCAATGCCAAGCGGGCAAACTTTATTGAGGAAGGGCGTTGGCAGCTTGAGGATGTGCTGGAGACGCGCTTTGGCAAAGGTGGTACTGATATTGATGTCCAGCCCAAACAGGAATGGCGTTCAGCGCTGACCCCAGGCATTCTGAGCGTGTTGTTGGTGGTGCCGGAACAAATGTCCGCCTACGATTTGTTCGTATACGCCGAACATTTGAAAGAGAACCACCAAAAAAGCGCGCGTTATGAAATCGCGATGTGGAACAAGCTGGTTTATCCGTTTGCATCACTGGTGATGATGCTGCTGGCGCTGCCGTTTGCGTCTTACCATCGGCGCGCGGGTGGGGTCGGTGCGATGATATTCATGGGCATTGTGCTTGGCTTGGTGTTTCACTTTGCCGGGCGGCTATTTGCCAGTTTGGGTGCGCTCAACGACTGGCAGCCCTTCATCAGTGCCACGGCAATGACCGGATTGTTTTTGCTGCTTGGGATGGTGATGCTTTGGTGGACGGAGCGACGCTGATTACTGCTGATTGGTTGCTGGCACAGCAGAAACCCCGCTGGCTGACTGCTGGGCTTTTCTTGCTTGCTTTTCTTTGACCATCTGTTTTACCTTTTCCCGTTCTTTTGCCGGTAGTTTGTTAAAGGCGAGATATTTTTTACGGGCGGCTTCGCGTTGTTCAGGGGTAAGCTTGCTCCATTTTTCCAGGCGGTCATGGTAGCGTTGCTTTTGTTCGGGTGTCAGTTGTGAATAGCGTTTGGCTGTTTCGAGCAGGCGGTGCCGTTGCAGTTCCGGCAGGGTGTCCCACTGCTGCACCATGGGGGCGAGAGCTTCTCGCTCCGTTGGGGTGAGGGAACGCCAAGACTGCGTTGCGGCGCTAGTGGGTACACTGGTCAAGCACAGCAGCAAAAACACAGCAACTACATAATTTTGCATTTGAACAGGCACAAAACTTTTCATTCGTTAAGACACTTCTAGGAATTAATCAACGAAAGCCTCGATCGGCAGGTCGTCAGTCAAAATCGCCACATCAAGTTCGCCGATTTGCTGTTCTTGAACGTGTTGCCAATAACTCGTTCCAGCGACGAGTATAGCAGCAAGCAGTGCGGCGGCTATCCACGGTTGGGCCGAGTGTGGTATCAGTCTATCTGTCCAGCGAGCCGAGGTGTGTGCGGAAGTTGGAGTAAGCGCGAAAACGGGCGCGCGTACTGATTGCCTTTTCAGTGCGTTCTGGCGTGCATTGACCAATGCGGATAAAGTGGCCTCATCCAATTGCCGGGTGCTTTGTGTCAGCAATTGAGCTATCTTTCTGGGATCTAATTCGTTGGTCATGGTAGTTCTACTCCTTTTGCTTTAAGGGAGACAGCAAGTGCGTGCACAGCACGTGAACAGTGGGTTTTTACGCTGCCCTCGGTACAGCCCATCGCTGCGGCGGTCTCGGTTGTGTCCAGTCCCTCCCAGTAACGCAGCAGGAAGGCTTCGCGTTGACGTGCAGGGAGTTTACCAAGTGCTTGTTCGATTAGCGCAATAATTTGTCTTTGTTGCAAAGACTCCTCGGGCACAAGAGGTGAGGTTCGGTTTTCGCTGTCTTCAAGCACGTCCAGCGGGTCGAATTCTTCTTCATCGTGTTTGGGTTGCAAGCCGGAAAACAGTGTTATCCATGAGGATCGAACTTTTTGCCTGCGATAATGATCGCGAATGGTATTTTGCAGAATGCGTTGGAACAACATCGGCAGTTCCTCGGCAGGTTTGTCGCCATATTTTTCCGCCAGCTTGAGCATCGCGTCTTGAACGATGTCCAACGCAGTGTGATCATCGCGCACGGCAAACACCGCATGTTTAAATGCGCGACGCTCAACGCTGCTGAGAAATTGGCTTAATTCAGCGGAAGTACTCAGTTTTATCACCCTTTGCTAGTGCGCTCATGGTAGCAAATTGTTACCCATATCGCTTGAAACCATGTTGGCAGCACGGCAACGGTTGACCAAAACGCTGCCAACCATTATCTTACGCGGTTCTATTTCGTTTAAATTTAAGGTGTTTGTGATGGAGTTGACTGGTGCGGAAATTGCTATCCGCTGTTTGCAGGAAGAGGGGGTTGAATACATATTCGGCTACCCTGGTGGGGCAGTACTGCATATTTATGACGCGCTGTTTCAACAAGATAAGGTTAAGCACATTTTAGTGCGCCATGAACAAGCAGCTGTACACGCTGCCGATGGCTATGCGCGTTCTTCGGAGAAAGTGGGCGTGGCATTGGTCACCTCTGGTCCCGGGATCACCAATGCGGTTACGGGGATTGCCACGGCCTATATGGACTCGATCCCGCTGGTGGTGATCAGCGGTCAGGTACCCAGCTATGCGATCGGCGAAGATGCGTTCCAGGAAGTCGATGCGGTGGGTATAACCCGCCCTTGCGTGAAGCACAACTTTTTGATTAAAGACGTGAAGGACATCGCGCCAACCATCAAGGAAGCTTTTTATTTGGCCAAGTCAGGGCGTCCGGGACCGGTGCTGGTGGATATTCCAAAAGACATATCCAATCATAAAGCCGAATTCATTTATCCGAGCAGTGTCAACATTCGCTCCTACAATCCGGCAGGCAAGGGCGATAGCGCGCAAATCAAGCGTGCTGTGCAAATACTGCTGGAAGCCAAGCGCCCGATGATTTACAGCGGGGGTGGTGTAGTGCTGTCCGGGGCATCGGCGCAATTGATCGAGCTGGTGCGTCTGCTTGGTTTCCCTTGTACCACTACGCTGATGGGTTTGGGCGCTTACCCCGCCAGCGATAAGCAGTTTGTCGGTATGCCCGGTATGCATGGTACTTATGAAGCATGTATGGCGATGCAGCATTGCGATGTGCTGTTGGCCGTCGGTGCGCGCTTTGACGACCGGGTGATCGGCAACGTCGAACATTTTGCTCAAGTGCCACGCAAAATCATCCACATCGATATCGATCCTTCCTCCATCGCCAAGCGCGTCAAGGTGGATGTGCCGGTGGTCGGCGATCTGAAATTGGTGCTGGACCAAATGTTGAACGCATTGCGCAGCAGCAAACAAAAGTCCGATGCATCGGACCTGACCGCCTGGTGGAAACAAGTGGATGAGTGGCGTGTCAAGGGCGGTGGATTGCGCTACAAAAATTCTACCGAAATCATCAAGCCGCAATTCGTCATCGAGAAACTCTACGAGGTTACCGGCGGTGATGCCTTCGTTACCTCGGATGTGGGACAGCATCAGATGTGGGCGGCGCAATACTACAAGTTTAATAAACCGCGCCGTTGGATCAACTCCGGCGGGCTAGGTACGATGGGCTTTGGTTTGCCCGCCGCGATGGGAGTGCAGTTGATCAATCCCGGCGCAACGGTGGCCTGTGTGACGGGCGAGGGCAGTATCCAGATGAACATTCAGGAACTTTCCACCTGCAAGCAGTTCCATCTGCCGATCAAAGTGGTGTCGCTTAACAACCGTTATCTGGGCATGGTGCGGCAATGGCAGGAGTTCTTCCATGGCAACCGCTACTCGGGATCATACATGGATGCTTTGCCGGATTTTGTGAAATTGGCCGAGGCTTATGGCCATGTTGGCATGCGTATTGATAAACCTTCCGATGTGGAACCGGCTTTGAAAGAAGCCTTCGCGCGCAAGAAAGATTTGGTGTTCATGGATTTTCAGACTGATCCAACGGAAAACGTGTTTCCGATGGTGCCGGGCGGCAAGGGTTTGTCGGAAGTGATTTTGTCGGAGGATCTGTGATGCGACATATCATTTCTCTGCTGATGGAAAACGAGGCGGGTGCTTTGTCACGTGTGGCCGGATTGTTCTCGGCACGCGGCTATAACATCGAGTCGCTGGCGGTCGCCCCGACGGAGGATCCGACCTTGTCGCGCATGACCATCGTCACCAACGGTTCGGATGCGGTCATCGAGCAAATCAATAAGCAACTCAACAAGCTGATTGACGTGGCGGCGGTGATGGATCTGAGCGAAGGCGAGCATCTGGAACGCGAGTTGATGCTGATCAAAGTGCGCTCGGAAGGCGCGGCTCGCGCGGAGCTGAAGCGTATTACGGATATTTTTCATGGGCGTGTTATAGACGAATCTGATCGTACTTGCACCATCGAACTGACCGATACCTGCGCCAAACTGGACAGCTTTTTGCAAGCGATCGGGCGCGACCTGATTCTGGAAACGGTGCGCACCGGTGCTTCGGGTATTGGGCGCGGCGAACGAATTTTGAAACTTTAATTTTTATATTTTAAGAGGGCAACATGAAAGTTTATTATGACAAAGACGCAGACCTTTCCCTGATCAAGGGCAGGCAGGTAACCATCATCGGCTATGGCTCGCAAGGCCATGCCCATGCCCAGAACCTGAAGGAGTCCGGTGTCAATGTGACGGTCGGTCTGCGCAAAGATGGCGCCTCGTGGAAAAAGGCCGTCAGTGCCGGACATCAGGTGATGGAAATCGCGGCCGCGGTGAAGAATGCCGATGTGGCGATGATTTTGCTGCCGGACGAGCAGCAACTGGACGTCTACAATAAGTCGATAGCGCCGAATCTGAAGAAGGGTGCGGCACTGGCCTTCGCTCACGGCTTCAACATTCATTACAACCAGATCGTGCCAAGCGAAGATGTGGATGTGATTATGATTGCCCCGAAGGGCCCCGGTCATACTGTGCGTTCCGAATACCTCAAGGGCGGTGGCGTACCGAGTTTGATCGCGGTGTACCAGGATAAGTCCGGCAAGGCGCGCGACATCGCATTATCTTATGCAGCAGCCAATGGCGGCACCAAGGGCGGCGTTATCGAAACCAATTTCCGCGAAGAAACCGAGACTGATCTGTTCGGTGAACAAGCCGTATTGTGCGGTGGGGCGGTGGAACTGGTCAAAGCGGGTTTTGAAACTTTGACCGAAGCGGGTTACGCGCCGGAAATGGCCTACTTCGAATGCCTGCACGAACTGAAGCTGATCGTGGACCTGATGTATGAAGGCGGCATCGCCAACATGAATTACTCGATTTCCAACAACGCAGAATACGGTGAATACGTGACCGGTCAGCGCGTGATCGGCGACGAAGCGCGTGCCGCAATGAAAGAATGTCTGAAGAATATTCAGAACGGTTCCTACGCCAAGCAATTCATTCTGGAAGGCCGCACCAACTACCCGGAAATGACCGCGCGCCGACGCTTGAATGCAGAGCACCCGATTGAAAAAGTCGGCGGTCAATTGCGTGCGATGATGCCGTGGATCAGCAAGAACAAGCTGGTCGATCAATCGAAGAACTAGTCGTAAGCTGGAAGACGTAAGTTGTTAGTCAAGGCCGACTCGCAACTCACGTTTTCAATACCAACTTACGTCCCCAACTACCAACTTACGTCTTACAACTATCAACTGCATTTATGAATTATCCTCATCCCGTCATCGCCCGCGAAGGCTGGCCGTTCCTGGCAAGTTCGGTCGTTATTGCGCTGCTGTTATCCATTTTTGTCGGCGGCATCATTGCTTTCCTGGCATGGATCATCGCGCTGTTCGTATTGCAATTCTTCCGCGATCCGGCGCGCGAAATTCCGCAGGATTTCGGCGCGGTGCAGCAGGTCAGGTATTTTCCTGGCAAGTTCGTGAATGCCGATCTGGACAAAGCCTCCACGGAGAACGAGCGCAACGCGGTTTGGCTGAAAACAGCCAACGGCACGGACATCACCTCGGTGCAAGTGGCGGGTCTGATCGCGCGGCGTATTTTGTGCTACGTCAAGGCAGGTGATGTGCTGACGCGCGGGCAACGCTATGGCTTCATTCGCTTCGGTTCGCGTGTGAATGTATATCTACCTTTAGATGCCAGCGTGAAGATTAGTATCGGCGACAAGGTATCGGCGACCACAACCATCTTGGCAGTGTTGGCGTAAAACGGTTACTCTAGGCATATGGACGAATTCAACACACGCAAACCGATGAATCTGCGCAGGCGCGGAATTTATCTGCTGCCCAATCTGTTTACCACCGGTGCGCTATTCGCCGGCTTCTACGCTATCGTGCAGGCGATGAACGGTTATTTTGAACATTCCGCTGTGGCCATTTTCATCGCCATGGTGCTGGATGGGCTGGATGGACGCGTGGCTCGCTTGACGCATACGCAAAGCGAATTCGGTGCGGAATACGACAGCCTTTCCGACATGGTTTCGTTCGGTATCGCGCCTTCTTTGGTGGTTTACGAATGGGCATTGAAAGGGCTGGGGAAATGGGGCTGGTTTGCCGCCTTCATTTATTGTGCGGCGACGGCGTTGCGTCTGGCGCGCTTCAACACCAATATCGAAGTGGTGGACAAACGCTATTTCCAAGGGTTGCCCAGTCCGGCGGCGGCGGCACTCATCGCCGGATTTGTCTGGGTGATGCATGACTATGATATTAGTGGTGAGTCGGTGCGTTGGTATGCAGCCGCGCTGGCCGTGTTTGCCGGATTGAGTATGGTCAGCAATCTGCCGTTCTACAGCTTCAAAGATTTCAACATGCGCAAAAGTGTGCCGTTTGTAGTGATCTTTCTGGCCGCATTATTCTTCATCTTTATTTCCAGCTACCCGCCCGGCGTGTTGTTCGGGTTGTTCATGTGCTATGCCTTGTCCGGCTATGTGCTGTGGGTTCGGCGGAGACGTCAGAAATAACAGCCCATTGCATGAAACGATAAAACTGGTAATATTCGCCCCATGCACTTCTCTACCCACATCGCAACACTCCATTCCACGTTCAGCCTGCTGGCTGCGCTGCTGCTGCGCGGCGCGCGCTAATCACACCCCTACAAGTTTGAAACAAGCGCGGCAACCGTATCGGTTCCGCAGGTTAAATCTATTTTGCAATGGAGTTCAGCATGACAGAAAAATTGATAATTTTTGATACCACTTTACGCGATGGCGAGCAGAGTCCCGGCGCGGCGATGACCAGGGAAATGAAAATCCGCATTGCCCGCCAACTGGAAAAATTGGGCGTGGACATCATCGAGGCCGGTTTTGCCGCGGCCAGCCCAGGTGATTTTGAAGCGGTACGGGCAGTTGCAGAGACTATTAAGGATGCCACGGTATGTTCGTTGGCGCGCGCAACCGAGAATGACGTGCGCCGCGCCGGTGAATCTATTCAGCCGGCCAAGTCGGGGCGCATCCACACCTTTATTGCCACCAGCCCGATCCATATGCAGCACAAGTTGCGCATGACCCAGGACCAAGTGGTCGAACGCGCGGTGAGTGCGGTGAAGTGGGCGCTGGAATATACCGACGATATCGAATTTTCCGCTGAGGATGCGGTGCGTTCGGACATGGATTTTCTGGTGCGCGTGTTCGATGCGGTGATTCAGGCTGGCGCCACAACATTGAATGTGCCTGACACGGTGGGTTATTCCATTCCCGCCTTGTGGGGCGAACGCATCAAGCAATTGATAGCGCGCGTGCCGAATGCAGACAAGGTGGTTTGGTCCACCCACTGTCACAACGATCTGGGCTTGGCGGTGGCCAACTCATTGGCTGCGGTGATGAACGGCGCGCGCCAGGTGGAATGCACCATCAACGGCTTGGGCGAACGGGCCGGTAATGCTTCGTTGGAAGAAATCGTCATGGCAGTGAGAACCCGCCGTGATGTGTTCAACCTGGATACGCGCATCGACACCACTCAAATTGTGCCGACCTCCAAGTTGGTTTCCAGTATCACCGGTTATCCGGTGCAACCGAACAAGGCGATAGTCGGCGCGAATGCGTTTGCGCATGAGTCCGGCATTCATCAGGACGGCGTGCTCAAGCATAGGGAAACTTACGAGATCATGCGTGCCGAAGACGTGGGCTGGAATGCCAACAAGTTGACTCTGGGCAAGCTCTCCGGGCGCAATGCATTGCGCCAGCGTTTCATCGCGCTGAATATCGAGTTCGCTTCGGAAGAAGCTTTTAATGCGGTCTTCCAGCGCTTCAAGGAATTGGCGGACCGCAAGCACGAAATCTTCGATGAAGACTTGCAGGCTTTGGTCAGCGATGAAGCGGTGGCGCAGGTCAGTGAGCATTACCGCTTGGTGGCTATGGGCGCGCATTCCGAAACGGGTGTGTTGCCGGTGGCGCGTGTGGTGATGAGCATTGACGGTGCGGAGCATCAAGCCGATGCGCAAGGCGGCGGGCCGGTGGATGCGACCTTTAAGGCGATAGAGCAAATCGTACACAGCGGCACCGAGTTGCAATTGTATTCGGTGAACAACATCACCAGCGGCACTGATGCGCAGGGCGAAGTGACGGTGCGGCTGTCCAGAGGCGGGCGCATCGTGAACGGGCAGGGGGCGGATACCGACATTGTGGTGGCCTCCGCCAAAGCCTATCTCAACGCACTGAACAAATTGCACAGCAAGCTGGAGCGTGCGCATCCGCAGGTTTGAATTGACACCTGGCCGGTTTGCAAAATAAGCGATGCACACTTGTGCGCCGTTTTTTCGAATGGCGGGTCGGCTGTGCACCTACCAGGAAATTTTTTGTTTTCAGGCAGGCAGTTAAAAAATTACCATTATTTTAATCAAGGTCTATAATGAGCCCGGGTGTCCAGAGTTATGTCGTCTTCGTGGTTTCTTGATGTGTGAATCCGTAACGGTTGGCTTGCATCGTTAACGGATTTCCCTTCTCGAACCATGGGGTCGGCGTAAGACCGGTCCCAAGTTTCTTCTTAATTATCAGGGAGAGTTAAAATGTTACATGTGATTCTTATGATTGGCCTGTTTGTCGTTACCGGACTCATCATCGTTTTGGATGATGCGCAATGGAACAGGAAAAAATAATTAATTTGGTGCAAGCCCGGTTACTTAAAGGGCGCACCGTGTTCTATGCCAGTACACCAAGTATCTCGATAATCTTGGGTTAACTACGCAATGTCTGATTCGACATATAGCAATGTTTGACTAATCCTGGCCTTGTCCGGTTGGTGAACCAGCATTTCAAAGGGTTGGCGTAAATTGCCAACCCTTTTTCTTTTTTTCTGAACGGGCTACCGTGCGTTGACACCTGCGCGGAGCTCGATGGACACGGAAACGATAAGTGCGCTATGCTGGCGCTGGTGCAGTGTAAATTACCACCAACTACAAGAAAGGCTCACATCATGAAGAAAAACTTATCATTGCTATGCGTCCTGGGCTGTTTCGCACAACCTGTTTTGGCGGCCAACATCAGTACCTTGGGCAGTTTGGCTCAGCCTGAATTCAAGTTGTTCTCCGAAGATTTAGGTTCGGCATTAAGCTATAAACCGGTCACCCCGCCAGCTCCACTGGGCGTGACAGGTTTTGAATTGGGTCTGGAAGTGACTTCGACTAAAATGCAAAACTCGGCACTATGGTCTAAAGCCACAAATGGCGGCAGCGCTTTGAATTCCATGATTGTGCCGAAGTTGCATGTCTTTAAAGGCCTGCCTCTTAACTTCGATATTGGCGCTTTTTACTCCGCCATACCAAGTACCAATATCAAGCTTTATGGCGGGGAATTGCGCTATGCGATACTTGAAGGCGGCGTGGCTTTACCCGCAGTCGGCATTCGGGGCGCAATGACAAAATTGAGCGGAGTGGATCAACTTGCATTCAATACCAAAAGCCTGGATGTTTCCATTTCCAAAGGTTTTGCGATATTTACCCCATATGCTGGGCTAGGCTCTGTCTGGGTTGACAGCACACCGAATGCGGCATCTTTAGTGAAAGAAACTTTCCGGCAAAATAAAATTTTTGCGGGTGGCAATCTCAACTTCGGACTTGTGAATTTCGCCCTGGAATATGACAAGACCGGTTCAGCACCATCCTACAGTGCCAAACTGGGTTTCCGTTTCTAACCAGTCGCCAGTTCTTCAACGCTATAACCAATGATTTGGTTGTCGTTCTTTGACAACCTAGTGGAATGGCTAGGAGTTTCATAAGTCAGATGGCTAGTAGTTCCACCAGTTATATACACCGTTCGTCCGGTAGCAACAGGGCGAACGGTACATGTTCAGCACTTTTTCAATTCTGGTCATTTCCCGGTTTTTTCGCAAGACAAGCTCTGATAATAAGCTCAGCAACTCGCTCCTGAGCTTGACCAGGGACTATAGGTGTGCAGTCTTGCGCTTTGTTTGTGCGCACTACGCTATTGTTTGGCGGCACGCGCCATTTCAACCAGTGCTGTCCGCGCCTGTTGAGCATCAATCACCGCTTGCGCAAAATCAAACCGCAACACTTTACCATCGGCGCGCACATCGAAACCGTCAAGGTCTATGCCCAGCATTGCTATATCCAGCGCTGCGCATTGATGGAAGTGCTGGCAGTAGTTTTGCAAAGCGTCTTGATGATCTGTGTTCATGTGCGCGATCACGTCGGATTCTTGTTCGATCAAAGGGTAGGGCTGCACCGCATAATTTTCCATGTTAACCCAGTGAATTTTCCCGAAGCCGCCGATGTAGCGGATGGCAACGGGGCGGATGCGATAGAAAGAAAAATCGTGCATGGCGAAGTAAGTCTGCGCTTCCGGGAAATAGCGCAGATAGCGCAGTCCGGCCTGTTCTCGATTCGGCTCCAGCCGGGCGTTGCCAACTACTGTCACACGACCTTGGGTCTGGATATGCGGGTCGCGCTGGTCATGGGTGATCAGGCTGACGCGCGGGTCGTGCCGGATGTTTTTGGTGTGTTCGGCGAGGGTGCTGATAAGGATGAGCAGGCTGCCATCGTGATCCACCAGGTAAGGCGTAATCGAGCCGAACGGGTAACCATCGAATTTTTTCGACAAGGTGCCCAGCGCGCCGTAGCGATGGGCGCGTAACATCCGGCGAGCTTCGTGGGCGTTGTTCATAGGAACCTTAAAGTGAAATTCGCGTAGCGATCGTTCGTTCCCTCTCTCGCAAAGCGGGGGAGGGTTAGGGTGGGGGAAACGGGCATGGTGGGTTTCATTATCAGGAGTGGCATTGCCATGCCCGTTATGCGGCGAGTTTTAACGCGGTCTCTGCCAGCCGACGACCCAATGCCAGGCACAGTTTCTTTTCGGCTTCCGAAATCGGCCGGTCGTTGGTGAGACTCGCCACGTGGCTTGCACCATAAGGTGTGCCGCCACTTTGTGTGGCAGAAAGTTCCGCTTCGGAATAGGGCAGGCCGACGATGACCATGCCGTGATGCAGCAAGGGCAACATCATCGACAGCAAGGTGCTTTCCTGACCGCCATGCATGGTGCCGGTGGAGGTGAACAGTACGGCGGGTTTGCCGACCAGCGTGTGTTTCATCCACAAGCCGCCCGTGCCATCCCAAAAGTATTTCATTGCGGATGCCATGTTGCCGAAGCGCGTAGGGCTTCCTAGTGCCAAGCCGATACATTCTTCGAGATCGCGCAATTCGACGTAAGGTGCGCCACTGTCGGGGATGCCCGGTTCCGTTGTTTCGCACACCGTGGAAACTTTCGGCACGGTGCGCAGGCGTGCGCGCACGCCAGCCGTTTGTTCCGCGCCGCGCGCAATGAGATGAGCCATTTGCCGAGTCGCGCCGTGCTGGCTGTAATACAGTACGAGAATTTCTTTGTCGGTTATCATTAGCGAATTATAAGGAAACCAGCAGGACATGCGAAAAAATTTTCACGATATTCAAGCTTTGATCCGTTTTATTGTGGCACGTTTTGCACAAGACCACTGCGCGCAAACTGCTGCGAGTTTGACCTTTACCACGTTGTTGGCGCTGGTTCCGATGATAACCATCGCGTTGACTGTGTTTTCGGCTTTCCCGGTATTCGAAGACTTTTCGACACAGATTAAAATTTATCTGATGAATAATTTGATGCCGGAAAGTGCCGCAATAATTATCACACAGTATATGCAGCAATTTGCCGACAGCGCGGCACGCCTCACCGCTGTGGGTATTGTTTTTTTAACGGTCACCGCGATGCTGATGATGCTGACCATAGAAAAGGAGTTTAACGTTATCTGGCGGGTAACTCGACCTCGTCCCCTGGTCAAACGGCTGGTGGCTTACTGGGCCGTGCTGACCCTTGCCCCGTTGCTGATTGGGGCGAGTTTGTCGCTTACCTCATGGCTGGTCGGGTTGTCCATGGGTCACGCCAAACTTGTTTCGCCATTCGGTGTTGTGATATTGAAAACATTGCCGGTATTGTTCGCGGCGCTGGCATTCGCGCTGTTGTTCCGGCTCGTGCCGAACCGCTATGTGCCGCAGAGCCATGCGCTGATCGGCGCATTGGTGGCAGCCGTGCTGTTTGAGACCATGAACCGAATATTCGGCTATTACATCAGCCATTTCCCCACTTACGAATTGGTGTATGGCGCGTTTGCCAGTGTGCCGATTTTCCTGATGTGGATTTATTTGTCCTGGTTGACCATCCTGTTCGGCGCGGTGATCGCGGCATCACTGTCGCACTGGCGTACTCCTGCGGCGCAGCAGCTATCATCTACCACCCGCTTGCTGGATGCCCTGCGCGTGTTGCAAATCATGGCAAACGGTTTCCAGCAGGGAAAAGTGAACACTTTCCCGGAGATATCCAAGTCTCTGCATATCGGTTATGACGAACTGGAAAGGATACTCGAGAAACTGGCCAGTGCCGACATGGTGCGTAAAGCGGAAGGGCAAGGCTGGCTGCTGATGCGCGATGCGAACCATATTCGTGCCAGCGAATTATTGCACTTGTTCGTGCTGGATCGTGGCTCACTGCCCGCCAAGCAGAATGACGATCCATTGCAGCAATGGCTTTCAGCTTGCGCCGACCAGGTTGAGCAAAGCACGGATATCACGCTGCATGAACTCTTTGCGCGACGCTCTGCCTGAATGCTTGCCCGATGTGATTAATTGCGTTTTAATGCGCGGCGATTGTGATGCTGCAACTTGGGAGAAATGATGAAACTTTTAGAAACTATTTTTGAGGGCGCGTTGTGGAATAGCCGCTTTGTGATTATCGCTGCGGTGATTGGCAGCCTGCTGGCCGGCTTTGCGATTTTTTATATGGCTACTGTGGATGTGGCGAATTTGTTCCTGCATGCCTTGCATTATGCCGACTCCAGCCTGACTGACGAAGCGCGCAAGGCATTGCATGACAGCACCGTCTCGCATATTGTGGAAGTGGTGGATGGTTATTTGCTGGCCACTGTGATGTTGATTTTTTCGCTGGGTCTGTATGAGTTGTTCATTAGTGACATTGACCAGGCGCATGGCAGCAAGGCATCCAGCAAGATTTTGGTGATCGGTAGCCTGGATGATCTCAAGTCTCGTTTGGCCAAAGTGATCTTGATGATTCTGATCGTTACCTTGTTTGAGGAGGCGATCAACATGAAGCTGACTATGCCGCTGGATCTGGTTTATCTGGGCGCGAGTATTGCGTTGATCGCGCTGGCACTGTATTTCAGCCATGCTGCTGAACCGGACCATGAAAAAAAGGAAGATAGCCCTGATGCATCCGAACAACACGGTCATTAACCCGGCGGAGCCCAGGACAGGCCCTTCGACTGCGCTCAGGACAGGCTTGCTGTTCGCATTTTTGCTGGCTTGCTCATGGGCCGCCTATGCCGCGGATTTTTCGCTGGAGGATATGCAGGGAAAAACGCACCGCTTGTCGGATTATCGCGGCAAGTGGGTGCTGGTGAATTTTTGGGCAACCTGGTGTCCGCCGTGCTTGAACGAAATTCCCGAACTGATCAGCTTGCATAACGCCCATCGGGACAAGGATTTGTCGGTGATCGGTATTGCGATGGATTCAGGTTCGAGCGAAAAAGTCGCCGACTTTGCTCAGGCACATGGCATCAGCTATCCGGTGGTGATGGGTAATCGCAAGATCATTGCCCAGATAGGTGTGGTGGAGGTTCTGCCGGTCAGCTATTTGTATAACCCCGAGGGTGAGCAAGTGAGTTATCAGGCGGGTGAAGTGACGCGTGCAAGCGTCGAGGCTTTTATAAAAAAAAATAGATCAAATAGCCAATAGATCAATTGGCCGACAAATAGTAGTTGCTGACCATGCGGCGCGGCATGGCCCAGTGGTTGCGCCAGGCGGCGCGCACCAGATTCGGATATCCCGGCTTGCCTAAAGTGCCGTTGTAACGCCCCAGGGCGCGATACAAATTGCCTTTTTCGATATCCAGATAATGGCGCAGGATGGTGCAACCGTAGCGCAGGTTGATGCGCAGATGGAACAAGTCGTGTTCCTTCGTGCCGATTTCATTCACCCAGAACGGCATCACCTGCATATAGCCACGCGCGCCCATCTTGGATACGGCGTACTTTTTGAAATCGCTCTCCACTTCGATCAAGCCCAACACCAATTCCGGATCAAGACCGGCGCGGGTGGCTTCGTAATGCACGGACTTTAGAAAATCCGCGCGGTATGCCGCATCCGGCAAGTTTTTTTGCAAACGACGCGACATTTCATTCAGCCAAAAATCCGCTTCATACTGCGTGGCGAAGGCGAGTTTGGGCGAAGCCTGATCGGACACGTTGCGCTGCAACACCGCGCGCACACTGGCGGAAAGCGGCGTATAGATTTGTCCGCCAGCCTGTGCGGCGCAGGCGAACAAAACTCCTGCCATGCACACTGGGAGGGCGAGAAGACGTGAAAAAGGTTGCCGGACTAATTGCATAGCATTGATTGTACGAGCCCCAGCGCGTTTTGCAAGGGGATGACTTGTGCAGCAACATCGCGTCGTCCCTGATACTCCAACATGCCGTTCTTCAAGCCGCGCTCGCCGATGACGATGCGATGTGGAATGCCGATCAGTTCCATGTCGGCAAACATCACGCCGGGACGCTCGTCGCGGTCATCCAGCAACACCTCGATACCGGCTGCTTGCAGCGCGGCATACAGATGTTCTACCTCGTTGCGCACGACCTCGCTCTTGCCCATGCCGATCGGCACGATGGCGATCTGGAACGGAGCCATCGCGGTCGGCAGCATGATGCCGCGCTCATCGAAATTCTGCTCGATGGCGGCGGCAACGATGCGCGACACCCCGATACCGTAACAGCCCATCTCGATGATCTGCGTCTTGCCTTGCGCGTCCAGAAAAGTGGCTTTCATGGCTTCGGCATATTTGGTGCGCAACTGGAAAATATGCCCGACTTCGATGCCGCGGCAGATTTCCAGTGTGCCTTTGCCGTCAGGTGAAGGGTCGCCCACGACCACGTTGCGGATATCGTGAAAATCACTGTCGCTTATTTGAAAATCGCGCTCAATATTGACACCAGTGTAATGGTGGCCATTTTCATTGGCTCCACAAACAAAATCACTCATATTCGCCACACTGCGATCCGCGTAAAAAATATAAGGGCCATTGTAAACTGGGCCAATATAACCAGGTCGGCATCGGAATATTCTTTCAATTTCCTCTTCAGTGGCAAACCGGAATTTCCCAATTATTTTTTCCACTTTCACTTCATTTAATTGATGATCTCCTCGCAATAGGAAGATGTAATGATTAATGCTAGATTCTCGTTCGTTCGTAAAAATATTATGACTTTCATGCTCTGTAGCGAGAACAATTGTTTTAACGATTTGCTGCTGGGTAACGTCCAGGAATGCAGCGACTTCTGCGATGCTCTTCTGACCGGGAGTGGCAACCTTTTTCATGGGTTGCGTGGCAGCTGCACGCGGCGCACTTGGTGCAACTGCTTCAGCCAGTTCCACATTAGCGGCATAATCTGAAGTCGGGCAGTAGGCCAACGCGTCCTCACCCGAATCCGCCAGCACATGGAACTCATGCGAGCCGCTGCCGCCGATCGCGCCGGTATCCGCCGCAACGGCGCGAAACCTGAGGTCGAGGCGGGTGAATATACGGCTGTAAGTGTCATACATGACCTGGTAGGTTTGCTCCAGACTCGCATAATCGGCATGGAAGGAATAAGCATCCTTCATCAGGAATTCGCGCGCGCGCATCACGCCGAAACGCGGGCGTACCTCGTCGCGAAACTTGGTTTGAATCTGGTAGAAGTTGACCGGCAGTTGGCGGTAGCTGCGGATTTCGCGGCGCGCGATGTCGGTGATAACTTCTTCATGGGTGGGGCCGAAGCAGAATTGATTGTCGTGTCGGTCTTTTATTTTCAGCATCTGCGGCCCGAATACTTCCCAGCGTCCGGTTTCCTGCCACAGCTCGGCGGGTTGTATGGCGGGCATCAGCAGTTCGATCCCGCCGCTGCGATCCATTTCTTCGCGCACGATATTTTCCACCTTGCGCAATACGCGCAAACCAAGCGGCATCCAGGTATATAAACCGCTGGCCAGTTTTTTGATATAGCCCGCGCGCATCATCAGTTTGTGGCTGGCGAGTTCGGCTTCGGAGGGAGCCTCTTTGAGGGTAGAGATGAAAAATTGTGAGACGCGCATGGCTGAGTGCGACCTGATTATGGAAATCGAGTTTTCGATTTTACAGGGAATGCGCGTATTTCGGTATGTTAAGGAACTTCTGAACGGCTGTTTCTCTTTTCATTGAAGTGGAAATGTGAAAGAATCCGACTATTGAAATTAATCGAATAGAGTGACAAATGATAGACCGAGACGGCTACCGCCCGAATGTCGGCATTATTATCACGAATGACAGGAATCTGGTGCTTTGGGGCAAGCGGGTGCGGCAGCATGCATGGCAGTTTCCGCAGGGCGGCATTCAGCATGGCGAGACCCCGCAACAAGCGATGTATCGCGAGTTGCACGAAGAAGTTGGCTTGATGCCGGAACATGTAAAAATACTCGGACGCACCCGGGACTGGATGCGTTATGAGGTTCCGCAAAACTGGAGCAAGCGTGAATCGCGCGGTGGTTATCGCGGACAAAAGCAGATCTGGTTCTTGTTGCGCCTGATTGGTCGTGATTGTGATGTCTGCCTGCGTGCCAGTTCGCATCCGGAGTTTGATGCGTGGCGTTGGAATAATTACTGGCTGGATATCACCGCCGTGATCGAATTCAAGCGTGAGGTTTACACGATGGCACTCAATGAGCTGGCCGGCTACCTTCCGGCAGCCAAGAATAATCCGGCCTATCTGCAACACGCGCATAGGTAATTACCAATCATTTATTGAGGAGAAAAGTCTTGATTAAAGAATACAGTGCACTGCGATCTTCCCTGCTGAAAGCGGGTTCTTCTTTTGTGCGTCCGGTCCAGAAACTTCCGGAGCGGGTCAAGCTGAGCGATCCGGCGACGAGCGTAATGACAGATTTGAACAAGGTTTCGGTGGTGAGTGTGCGTGCCAAGACTTCGATGGATAAGGCCAATGCCAAGATGATCCGTTATGGCGTGCGTACGCTGTTGGTGCTGGATGACAACGATCAAGCGGCGGGGTTGTTGACGGCAAGCGATGTGTTGGGAGAAAAACCGATGCACTTCCTGCAAAACATGGGCGGAACTCATGCCGACATCATGGTGGGTGACATCATGACTACACAACGCGAATTGGAAGTGCTGAAAATCGAGGATGTGCAAAATGCCCAAGTCGGGCAAATCGTCGCCAGCCTGAAGAAATCCCGCAGGCAGCATGTACTGGTGGTCGCTGAAGGTGCGGATGGCAAGCAGGCAGTGTGCGGTTTGTTCTCTATTACCCAAATCGCCCGTCAGTTGGGTGCCCAGGTTCAGAGTTTCGAATTAGCGCACACTTTTGCCGAAATCGAGGCGGTGATCGCGCGCGGCTGAAAAAGCTTCAATGCTTACCAGTGCTGCCGAATCCACCGCTACCGCGTTCGCTTAACGGAAATTCCTCCACGATGTTAAACCTGGCTTGCATTATTGGCACGATCACCAGTTGCGCCATGCGCTCCATCGGCATTAGTGTGAAGGGTATCTGGCTGCGGTTCCACAGCGAAACGAAAATCTGCCCTTGATAATCCGAGTCAATCAGGCCGACCAGGTTGCCGAGTACGATACCGTGCTTATGCCCCAAGCCGGAGCGCGGCAAAATCATCGCGGCATAGCCCGGGTTGCCAAAATGAATGGCAATGCCGCTGGGGATGAGTTCGCACTGCTTGGGTTGAATCACCATGTTGTGTTCGATGCACGCGCGCAAATCGATCCCTGCTGAACCGGCAGTTGCATAACCGGGCATATTTTCATGCAAGCGCTGGTCGAGAATTTTGATATCCACGACAATGTGTTTCATTTCACTACCCCCTTGTTACGTTGTGCTATGCGCTGCATCAATTGACGCGCCAGTGTGAGTTTATCGGCGCGCGGCAGGGTTTGCCTGCCGCTGTCATCAAATAACACCAGTTCGTTGTCGTCGCTGCCGACGGCCTGCTGCACCAGATTGCCCACCAGCAAGGGCAGTTTTTTCGCGCGGCGTTTTTGCTCGGCATATTCCGCGAGATTCTCGCTTTCGGCTGCAAAACCCACGCAGAACGGCGGGTTGGTCAGGTTAGCGACATACGCCAGAATGTCAGGGTTGGGGACGAGTTCCAAAGTGAGATTGTTCGCGCTCTTCTTGATTTTATGTGTGCTGGGTTGCGCGACACGGTAATCGGCCACCGCTGCCACGCCGATAAAAATATCGCAATTGCCAACGTGCTGCTTTACAGCCTCGAACATCTGCTCGGCACTCTGCACGTCCACGCATTGCACGCCTTGCGGCTTGGCAAGCGCGGTCGGCCCGGATACCAGCACCACGCTTGCACCCAGCTCCAGCGCGGCTTGCGCGATTGCATAGCCCATCTTGCCGGAGCTTCGATTGGTGATGCCGCGCACCGTGTCTATCGCCTCGTAGGTAGGCCCGGCGGTGATAAGAATTTTCACTCCCTTCATTCTTTTGGCGGGCTGCTGAGCTGACTCCCTCGCCCCGCTTGCGGGGAGATAACCAGCGACTTGGCTGCTGTCTTTTGGCAGCCTAGTCGAATGGCTAGTAGTTCCTTCAGGGGTAGGGGAGAGGGGCGCGTTATTCAGGAAGGTCGCAATGTCTCGCGCCAATTGAGCCGCTTCCAGCATCCGTCCCATGCCTTCTTCCCCACAGGCTTGCACACCGCTATCCGGGCCAAGCACCTGCACGCCATCGGCAATCAATTGCGCGACGTTGCGCTGCGTCGCCGCATTCAGCCACATTTCGCGGTTCATCGCCGGCGCGATGATCAACGGGCAATTGCGCGCCAGACACAGGGTGGACAGCAAGTCATCCGCCAGTCCGTTCGCCAGCTTGGCAATAAAATCGGCACTCGCGGGCGCGATCACAATCGCATTCGCAGCACGGCTCAGATGGATGTGCGCCATACTGTTCGGCACACTCGCATCCCATTGGTTGGTGAACACCGGCTTGCCGGACAGACCCTGCATCGTGGTCGGCGTGATGAAATGGCAAGCCGCCTCGGTCATGACGACCTGCACCTCCATGCCCTGCTTGATCAACAGACGCAACAATTCAGCCGCCTTGTAGGCCGCGATACCGCCGGTGATGCCGAGCACGATGTGTTTTGTCTTTTCTTGTTCCATAATGCTGCGCATCTTAACAAGAAACAGCCCGTCTGGGCTGGGAGGGTTATATGGCAATCACAGACTGGCCTGCGGGTGAACGGCCGCGCGAGAAACTCATCACCCGTGGGGCGGCATCGCTTTCCGATGCGGAGTTGCTGGCGATCTTTTTGCGCACCGGGGTGGTTGGTAAAAGCGCGGTGGATCTGGCGCGCGAGTTGCTCACCCGGTTCGGCAGCCTGACGCAATTATTTGCTGCCAGTGAGGCGGACTTTTGCGCCGTGCACGGCATGGGACAGGCGAAATACGTGCAGTTGCAAGCCATAATGGAAATGTCGTTGCGTGGATTAAAAGAGGAATTGCAGCGCGGTGACGCGCTCAATTCGCCGCGTGCGGTGCGCGACTATTTGCAATTATTGTTGGGTGGGCGGCAGCAGGAGGTTTTTCTGGTGCTGTTCCTCGATACCCAACATCGCGTGATCGCCTCGGAAGAGTTGTTCCACGGCACGCTCAGCCAGACCAGCGTGTATCCGCGCGAAGTGGTCAAGCGCGCACTGGCTCACAACGCCGCCGCCGTCATCCTCGCGCACAACCATCCCTCCGGTGTCGCCGAGCCCAGCCAATCGGATCAACTGTTAACCAGCGCGCTCAAGCAGGCATTGAGTCTGGTGGACGTGCGCGTGCTGGATCACTTCGTGGTGGCGGTGGGACAGACCCTGTCGTTTGCGGAAAAAGGGTTGATATAACATGGAACTTTCCGGCATGTTGACCTCACTATGAGCGGGGGATACTATGCGCGTCAAGGGTAAATAGAATTGGGATGGAAGTCATGAAATTCGCAAAATCGGCAGCTTGGCTGTTCGCTGGATTGATGCTGGCGGCAAGCGGGGTTTATGCGCAAGAAGTCGAGCAGAAAGCGCGCCAGCTTACCGACCCCGAATCTCAAAAGTCGGCCGAGAGTGAGGCTCGCGAAAAACCACTGCGCGATGCCGAAGCCTTAATGAAAGCCGGCAAACCCGCCGATGCCTAACCGTTCGCTTCTGATAAGAAGTGAACGGCAGAATGGTTCGGGCAGCGACCGTCAAGCAACTGAAGGCATGATGGTCTTCGGTGCAGAAGCTGACATTGGCAAGCAGTAAATTTTATCCACAACTAGTCACTCTATCTCAATCGGATATTTAGAAATGAAAAGAATTGCAGCGATTATCGTAACCCTTGCGTTGTCTCACGCCTTTTCTTCCGCAGCACAGGAAACAGGTAGTCATATTTACGTGGTGAGCGGCAATGTTTTTGTCGCACAGGGCAGAAATCCCGCACATCGGGTGATCAATAACGAAGCCATTGTATCTGATACGGTGATTAACACCGGCGACAAAAGTTCTGCCCTGCTGAAATTCGAAGATGGCCAGATAGTCACCATGCAAGCCAACTCCGCTTTCCATATATTCGAATACCTCTATGATGCCAAACGGATCCAGAAAAGCAGTATCGTTTTCTCGATGTTCAAGGGCGGAATGCGTTTCATCACAGGGCTGATCGGTCAGCAAAGAAAACAGGCTTTCAAGCTATCGACCCCAAACGCGACCATCGGGATACGCGGAACCGAATTTATGGTAACCATGGCGGGCAACTCCATGTATAGCCAGGTGCTGACAGGAAAGATCAGCTTGATGAACATTGCCGGCTCGACAGATCTCAGTGCGGGCCAGTCTGCTGTCATGGCATCCTCCACTGCCGTGGCTTCAGTGGTCTCTGCTTCGGCAATACCTTCCGGCACTTTCAGTGAATTGCTTTCCATACCTGTTGATCCATCGGCAATTCCCGCACCTGCACCCGCACCTGCACCCATGCCTGCACCTCTTCCTGCGCCTGCACCCGCACCAGTTGCGAGAGGTGCTGCGACAGGTATGGCCGGGGCTGCAGTCGATGCAGGGGTGGCAGTTGGTGCAGGGGTGGCAGTTGGTGCAGGGGTGACGGCAAGCGGGGTTTATGTGCAAGAAGTCGAGCAGAAAGCGCGCCAGCTTACCGACCCCGAATCTCAAAAGTCGGCCGAGAGTGAGGCTCGCGAAAAACCGCTACGCGATGCCGAAGCCTTGATGAA
>OBLT010000332.1_pt1 | contig 32410 bp, 14 predicted proteins | sample 1518721 | NCBI WGS metagenome assembly OBLT01 (sample SAMEA3539307, study PRJEB22396) | soil metagenome | biome: tundra; feature: field; material: soil | place: USA | collected 2010-05 | depth 0.15 m | reverse complement strand
TGACAACGAACGTTGTCGCCAGAAAGGCGGGGTCTTCTGTCAAGCCGCCCATGTATCCACCGTTCTCGCAGGTTCCGTGGCGTTGCCGGCCCGCGCCCGGCACATCGAGACGAGCATGCCTGAGCGCCCGCTGCCGTGATGCGTCGTCACTGAATGAGGCTGGCAACGGCCTGCGTGGCGGCGTGCAGGTCCGGCGCGTTCCAGAGGCGCTCGCCCGTCCAGGTCTCGCTCAGGGCCCGGTACAGGTCTGACATCACCGGCAGAAACTCGGGCGGGAGAGGCGCAAGAGGTGTACTTCGTCAAGACGCACCGGCCGCGCGATGGCCAGATCAGCGAGATAGACAAGGCCATCTGCCTGGTTCGGGACAGCCGGGACGCACTCGTCTCCTGGGCTCGCCAGGCCAGCGAGAAGGACCGGAGATACGAAGATGAGCTTCGCGCGATGGTCACCCGGCCGGACGAGCGCGGAGCCGGCCAATGGGGACGGAATGTTCTGAGCTGGCTGCAACCGCAAGTCCCCCATCGGGTAGTGCTGTTGCACTCCCGCCCTATCCGCCCGCGTGACCTCCCACATCAGGACACACCACAACCAGGCACACCCATTCCGCGAAACCGTCCACGAAGGGAGCACACGATGGCCGCCTTGACCTCCGACACCTGCATCGACTGCGGCGGCGACGCCTCCGACGGCCCCGACTTCACTGACGGCCGGGTCTGCTGGTACTGCTCCGACGACCGCACCTACATCCGCCCCTACACCGACTTCCGGGGGGCAGCTGCTGAGCGACCGGCGCGGGAGGCGCGAACCTCCCGCGCCGACTCGCCGCGTCAACGCCGAGCTGGCAGCCGGCCGCCAGGCCGGTCCCGCCCAGTGATCTCCCGGCGGAGGCAATGCAGGCGCGGCGGGAAGGATCAACCCCGACACGCCCACAGGGCCGCTACCCTCGGTTTGCGCAGCATTCACCGCTGCATAATGGTCCGGCAGCCGCCCTTTCTGGGAGTGTTCATGTCGTTGTCAGCTAGGGTCCGCCCGGCCCGGGATCCGGGTGCCGTCCGCCAGGACGCTGCGGCTAACCGGGTGCGCCTCGGGGTGGTGGTGCTGACGATGGGTGACCGGCCTGCCGATCTGGCGGCGCTGCTGGACAGCGTGCTGGCCCAGGACGGTCCGCCGATGCACATCGTGGTTGTCGGCAACGGGTGCGTACTGCCGTCGCTGCCTCCTGGCGTGCAGGGCGTGGGCCTGGCGGAGAATCTCGGGGTGCCGGGTGGGCGGAACGCCGCCCTTGCCGCGCTCCGCGAGCACCGTGACGTCGATGTGGTGATGTACCTCGACGACGATGGGCTGCTACCCGACCAGCGGACAGCTGAGCGGGTGAGGGAGGCATTCGCCGGCAATCCACAGCTGGGCATTGTCAGCTTCCGTGCGGGCTGCGCGGCTGCCGTCAGTGCTGCCGATGATCCAGCCAATGCGGCCGGTACGGTCGCTGTCGTTGCCGCATGCCAGAGGCACTTACCATGGCATGTGCTCTGTGGGCGGGAATTGGACCGCACATTAGTGTATCAAGCTTCCGTCAGCTAGCACCGCGGCGGCGACGTCGTAGACGGCAATTAGAGCGGCCATTATCTCGGGTCTATGCCATTGCGGCTGCCACGGTTGATCGGCGATAGAGTCGCTGATCACGAAGACGCTGGCCACGTTTACCGATCGGTATTTTCCGATTGCAAAGATAGCCGCCGATTCCATTTCAACGCAAAGAACGCCCTCGCGCCGATATTGGCGTGCCTCCCCGACCGTTTCCCGGTACGGGGCGTCGATTGTCCAGGATTCGCCAGCCATGTAGGTCGTGCCCCGGGCGTAAAATTCATTCCGAAGACTTTCGCTCAGTCGAGGAGACGCCTCTGCATGCTTGGCGGCTGGCAGATAATGGTGGGAAATGCCTTCATCGCGGATGGCCCGTTCGCAGACGATAACCTGTCCTAGTCTCAAGGCTGGTTGGAGGCTTCCGGCGGTACCGATGGAGACAAATTCTGTTACTCCGAGGGCGATTAATTCTTCCAGAGCGCTGGCTGCTCCAGCAGCGCCATACCCGAGGTCCCCGAGTACTCCTACTCTGTGATCTGTCCGCGGCAGCATCACTAGTCCGCGGTAGCTCCTAGTCTTGTCTGGGTGGGGGATGCTCTCCATCGCCAAAATGCGTTCGTACAGTGAATGCTGGTAACAGAGAATCACGCAGCGAGGAACCTCGAAATCTTCGAGCTGACCGATGCGGCGAAGGTAGTCGAGGAAGTCCGCTGGATTGACCAGAGATGGCTCGGCGTGCTTTGTAGGGTAATTTGGGTAGGTGATATTACTCTCTGTGCTCATACCTATATGCTTGCGGATATTCTCGAATGTGTTCCCCGATTCATGACCGCCGTGAGATTTGTCATTGACTGGCATGGGTGTCTGGCGGGTTAGCGTGATGCAGAGCTGGTATCCCCAGCTGTGGTCATCGAGCAGGCCCGCGGTGCTCGACGCCTGCAAGGGATAGCTACTGTGGCTGCTCGCTGGACGGGAGCCGTCGCTTGTGATCATCAAACTCCTCGAAGTGAGCGGATACCGCAGTCCCGCAGGTTCTAGCGCAGATCTGGAGCCTGCCGCCGCTTATAGACGGGCAAGACCAACTTGAGGCGATCGCCGCGAAGAATGGACCTTCCACAGCGGTTCGAAGACCAACACGCAGTGCGTGGATTCCGTCGAAGCCGCCTGATCGGTCGAGGAGTTCGCGGGTCTGCCAATTCGCTTCTGGTGGGAATCTACTCTGGGTTGGGCGAGTGGCTTGTACATAGGTCCACGGGCATGGGAAGGCGTGCCCGGTGGCGCTGACAAAGACGCTCTTCGTGTTCTGAGCTCGGCAGCGAATGGGCGTTTCAGAAAGCAATGATGCCAGCCGATCCTGGCCATAGCCTGGCTCGCCGTATTGCGCGGCTACGTCGCTCGTCCACATTGAATCTTCTGCAGGGCGCAGATGACCAACAACAGCCCCGCCGGCCGAATATATGGGAAACTTGGCCAGGTCGTGCTGGTCGTATACCTCAGGTATGTGGTCGAATATTGCATCCATGAACCGGGCAGTCCTCTTGACTGAGAAGCTCTCAAATCCGAGCTCTGTACTCAATGTCCTGGCTGACTCAACTTCGTGCGCGTTGTGCCGGAAGATAAGAAACTCCCACCGCGCGCTCCCCCCCGCTGAAATGAATGCCTTGGCATTTGCAATGACTCTGCTAAATATGACACCGCGGCGATAAACGCCGTTGGTATCCTCAAGGCCGTCGATCGCAAATACTACATGAGCGGGCGGGGTTGCCGCTCGCGCCAAGCGCTGCCACCAGTGGGGGGAGCGCACGCCGCCATTCGTGTATGTACTTATCGCACACTGCGGGTTTATATGACGTGCGTAGGTTATGATCTCAATAAGATCCGTGGCCAGCGCAGGATCTCCATAGGAGCCGCACAGGTCCAATGCCGTTAGGCGAGCAAGCAGTTCCTCGGGGAATATTTTCTTGAAACTTTCGAGCGAAAGGTCGGTCAGGGCCAAGCCGGGGGCGGTGACGCCTCGCGTGTTACGTGCGCACATAGGACAAGCGGCATTGCATCTCGTCGTCGGTTCAAGGTGGACCTGGCGGATTTCCTCGTAACGGTACATGTGCTAGACCTCTTGGGGGATTGAGTATGGATTCTCGTAACGCGCCAGGAGTGTTCGGTCAGAGACCGTTGTGCGGTGTACTTTTACCGGATTTGCCGGTGCCTGCTCTTGTGGTGACTGCCGCAGGTTGCCCTCGGTTTTCCGGCGTGATTGTTGCGGATCATGGTGGCGCGTCCGATTCCGCGTGGACCACTGACCGAGACGTGGTGCGAGTCTGCATACGTTCTCCGCCGTTGTCCTAGGGCGGTGCGGTGAATGAACCTGACCGACGGGTTTGCGGCGGCGGCGCATTTCCAACCTAGGTGTGGCCAGAGGGTCCAGCGGTTCGCGCGTTTCGGTAAGGGCTCTGGGCTCTCCGGTCGCGCCGCATGGCCGCGTAGCCTGCCTTGAGGACGAACTGGCCTTTGCGCCCGAAGAACTGCGATTTCGATAGCACGATGCTTGCGAGGTGTCTGGGCGCGAGGAGGCCGATGTCACCCGACATGCCAGGGTCGGTTGCGGGACTGATGGTAAGTCCTGCGGGATAGCGCAGCACCCGCTCGTGGTCGTCGCAGTTATCACTACCTGGCCCTCCTTAAGCTTGGCGGCGGCGAGGGTTGGGCAAATTGTTTCGTCTGCGCGGCCCTGGAGTCGGACGAGGCGACGGGGACGCTGTTTGCCTTCGTCCCACCCGCCGACAGGCGTGAGAGCCAGACAACTGATCGCCTGGTCGCCAGCATAGATCAGGCTGTCCAATGCGGGGCTAGCGTCCTTCTCGCCTCGCTGTCCACCGACCCGCGGCCAGGCTGGGCCGTTGGGTAAACCAGCCTGTACGGCTGACTTGTGTGACGCTCCGCAACAGCGGGTGTGTCCGCAATTGTCCGACTATGTATATTCCTGTGCTCGCCTCTGTCCCTAGACAGGTGTCGCGGCTCGTGTTGAGCTAATGAGGGTGGCTGGACTGGAGCACGTTACGTGTCACTTGCTGCGCGTTCACCTAACGGGCAGAACTGGTTTCGGAACAACGAGGCGATGACTCTGCAAGCGGAAGATCATCCGGCTGGGAGAAGCGGCGGAGCCTTGCTCCCAGCGCTGCTTTCCCGCAACCACCGGCAAGTTGTGCGGCCCTGGCCGCGGAAGCGTGGTTGCTGTCCCGTATCAACCGTCGCTGAACTGGCAGGTACCTGCGCGTGGGGTTCGGCCGGCAAGCCGGATGACCGTGACGGCGCTGCGGACGCCGCGACCCTAATTCACTGGTAATCATGAGTATTAATGATCAGTCCGCCGAGCCGGGCTACCTCTCTTCCTGCGCGCGGCAGGTCACCGGGTTGGCGGCGCCCAAACCCCGAGTCCGGGGAAGCGGACGCGCTCGTCACGCTCGCAAGTTGTGCCGTCGCCCGGAACTCGCTGCGGTTTGTGCTGCTATGGGCGTTTCAGAAGCTCGCTTCCTGCAGACGCTGTTCGGGGTCGTTCTGGCCGCAGACAGTGGCTACGAGGACGTCGGTGTTGTAACACAGTCGTCCGATGATCTCGTGGACTGCGCAGTGGAGACCTTGACCGTAGACAGCGGTCCCCCCCTCGCCGACCTTGCACGACGATGGACGCCGTGTCCTGGGTGGTCCGCTCGCACCTCGATTCGGCACGCCCCGGCGGCAGGTGCAGCTCTTGACAGCCTGGAGTTGCCTGCCTTCCAGGTGGTCACCAGCGACCATGTCCCTGCGGCTGGCACCATATCGGACGAGAGGGCGTTCCCGATATGCTGCACGGCTTTCCTGCTGGAAGCTCATGTCGAACTGCGCTTTGAGGCAAGCCGGGATCTTCTGGATGAGACTGTGCTGGCGTCACTGGCTGGTCAGTCCGTCGCCGTTGCAGCCGTGATCATGGGGCAGCCAGAAGCCAGTGTCGGCGAAGCCGTCGAAGCGATGCGCAGCTTGCGGTACGAGATCACTGTCGTTGCCAAATCAGGGTTCGGCCCGCTGTCGGCTGTGCTGGAGGCATGGGGGCAGCAGATCGGATTGCCCGTCCTGGTCCGGCACGTTCAGCTCGGGGAAACCCAAGTCCCGGATCGTCGCAACGGTCGCGCACGGCCGCAGCGGTGGGGCGCGAACCTGCTGATGGTCGACGCTGACAGATCCCTCGCGGTGACGCCTGTCCCTCAAGCCAATGACCTACTTGAGCAGTACCGGCGGCGGCTGCCCGCCGGGGTACTACCGGACGGCAGTCCTATTGTCGAATGCAATTCGAACGAGACACGGCAGCTGTTCGACGAGATCTTCAGGCGCCGACGCTACTTGCGGCACGGTGTGCGGATCAATGACGGGGCTGTGGTCGTCGATTCCGGTGCGAATATCGGCATGTTCACCCTGTTCGCCCACAGTCAGGCGCGGCGGGTCCGCGTTCATGCGTTCGAGCCCATCCCTGCCTTGGCTGACATTCTTGAAGCGAACCTGCAGTTGTACGGCGTGGATGCAGTCGTGTCGCGCGCTGCGCTGGGCAGCAGCCCCGCAGAGCGTTCAATGGTCTTCTATCCACGCTCGTCGTTGCAGTCGAGCCTCTACGCTGACCAGGCTGCCGACGAGAGCGTTGTCCGTAGCTATGCCCGCCAGCAGGCCGCCGCGATGCCGCTGCTTTCCGGTGACGGCACACGCCGGGACGTATCCAATGCGGTGGAAACGCTCCTGCGCGGCCGGTTCTCGTGCGAGCAGCACCTGGTGCCTGTCCTGCCGCTGTCTAGCTGGATTCGTGCCCAGGAGATGGACCGCATCGACTTGCTGAAAATCGATGTCGAACGGGCCGAACTGGAGGTTCTTGACGGCATCGCGGCGGAACACTGGCCGATCATCCGGCAACTCGTGCTTGAGGTGCACGACATCGACCACAGGGTCGCCCGGATCCAGTGCCTGCTGGAAGAGCGTGGCTTCACTGTCGCGGTCGAGCAGGACGCCCTGTTCGACGGTTCTGAAATCTTCATGCTGTACGCACGGAAGCCGTCCGAGGAGCTAACGGGCGCACATGACCGAGACACTGTGGCTCAGCAGGTGGCTTACGCCACGCGGTGGGCTGGACTGTCGTCAGTTCCGGTGTACGTTGCCTCAGCACCCGGCGCTGACGGGGACAACTGCGTCGCTGCCGGGCTGCTGAGAGAGATGGCGGGCCGCGCTCATGAGATCACCCACATTGATCTGACGGATGCCGTGGATAACGTGCGCAGCAGGCAACCAGAATCCGCCGCAAGCGAAACCGAAGCTGAAGTGTGGGCTGCGGCAGGCACGCGCCTTATGCGGCGGATCACTGCACCGGAACGGCCTATCACCAAAGCCATCGTGGTGGACGCCGACAATACCCTCTGGGGCGGAGTGTGCGGTGAGGTCGGGCCCGGGAATGTCGACACCGCAGGCGAATACCGGGCGATCCAGGAATTCCTGTCTCGTCAGCGGGCAGCCGGCCGCGCGCTGTGCCTGTGCTCCAAGAACAACCAGGCTGACGTCGAAGCGGTATTCAGGCGGCATCCGGACATGCCGTTGCAGCTCAGTGACTTCACCGCCGTCCGCGTCACCTGGGAGCCGAAGTCACGCAGCGTGGCAGCTCTCGCCGGCCAGCTTGGCTACTCGCCCGGCTCCTTGGTGTTCATCGACGACAGTGCCGCTGAACGTGCCGAAGTTGCGCTCGCTCATCCCGACATGACGGTTGTTGATCTGCCAGATGATCCGCGTGAACGCGTCAGCTGCCTCCGCGCGACCTGGCAACTCGATGTTCACGAGCGGACAGCGGAAGACGACGTGCGTGACCGCTTCGCAGCGGACGATGGCCACCGGCACCTTCTCGCGGCAGCCGCCTCGACGGCCGGGGAGTATCTGACGCAGCTGGAGCTCGACATCGCCATCACGATCAGTAGTGATGCAGACGCTGACCGGATCAGCCAGCTGGCGCGGAGAACCACCCAATTCAATCTTCGGCTGCGGCCCCACACTCCAGCCAGCGTGCGCCAGCTCCTGGCGGAAACGACCGTCACACTGTCAGTCCGGGTCCGTGATCGGTTCGGCGAGTACGGCCTGGTCGGGTTCGTGGCGGCGCACCGCTCGGGGGACCTGCTGAAGGTGCAGGACTTCTTTCTAAGCTGCCGCGCACTAGGCCGGAATGTCGAATGGTTCATGCTGCGGACACTCGGCGAGCGCGCCTTCGCCGAAGGCATCACGAATATCCGTCTTACAGCGCGTCACGGCGACCGCAATGCCCCGGCTTTGGGCTTTCTCGCAGCTGTCCACCGCCGCTATGGACTCGGTGCATCTTCGGCTGTCCTGACCGCAGTGGTGCCAGCTGAAAAGATCGCGGCGCTGGACTGGCGGACAGCCAACGACGTGGAGGCGCCTCTCCCTGCCGGGAACGCTGCGCCCCAGCTACCAGCCACCGGCACTGGCTGCCGGTGGCCCGCACCCGCTCCGTCGGCCGAGGATGTACAGGCAATGTGCCGCAGCACCGTGCACAGCCGAGATCGGCTAGCAGTCCCGTACATGCCTGCCCGGCCAGGCGCCGAGTCCATCATCGCAGACGTGTGGCAGGCGGTCCTGCTTGCCGATCAGATCGGGATCCATGACAACCTTTTTGCGCTGGGGGGCGACTCGCTGGCCGCTATGGCAATCTGCTCACAGTTGCGGATCGTTCACGGCATCGACGTCTCCGTGGATGTGGTGCTGGATCATCCGACTATCAGCGGTATCGCCGAGCACCTGGCCCGGGATAGACCATCAGCCGCTCTTGCCGACATCGGTGACACAGCTGGCGAACTGCATGAGGCCTCTCACGGCCAACGTCGTATCTGGGCAGCGGAGATGATTGGCGGCCGCGGCAACGCCCAGGTCATTCCCCTTGCGTACCACATCCGCGGCACTGTCGATACCGGTCGGCTTGAGACCGCGATCTGTTCTGCCGTCGACCGGCATCCGTCATTACGGACGAACCTGATCGTGCAGGGCGGCGCGCTTGTGCAGGCCGCGACGCTGGTGCCCTTCCGCCTGAGCACAGCTAACTTGGCGGAACTGCCGGAGGCCGACTGCGCCCCCGCGGCAGAAGCGCTCGCCGCAGATTTCTATGCTGAACGGTTTAACATGGGCTCGGATTTGATGCTGCGGGCTTTGCTAATCCAGTTGTCCGAGATTGAAGCTCAGCTCCTTCTTATCATTCATCACAGCGCGGCCGACGGCTGGTCGGTTGGTGTTCTGAATCGTGACATCAGCGCTTTCTACAGCAATGACGAGCCAGCCGGCGTCCCAGAGAGTGCCACGTTTGCGGACTATGCACGCCGGAGCCTGGCGCGAAAACGGCGGGGAGACTTCGCCGTCGGCTCAGCTGCCGTCAAGTCGATGCTGCAGCCCTACCGTACGCGCCGCCTCATCACGGACGCCCCGGCGGCAAGCGGTGACCGCCGTGTCTCGCCGCGGCATGCGCGTTTCCCCTTGAGTCACACAGTCGTTACGCGAACCCATAAGCTCGCCCAAGACTTGAGCGCCACACCGTTCACAGTGTTCCTGGCGGCGTTTCAGCTGCTGGCCGGGATCGCCTCGGACAGCAACATGGTCGTCGTCGGATGCCCGGCCGCCAACCGCGCAGATCCCAGATTCGAGGATGCGATCGGCTTCTTCGCTAACCTCGTGCCGATTCCTGCCCGTTTCAGCTGGGACGCCAGTATCGGCTCTTATCTGCGTTCGTCCGCCGCCACGGCATTGGAGTCCCTCAGATACGCGGAGGTCCCTTACGGGCTGCTGGCCAGTGAGTTGGCCGCTGACCTGCCGCCGTCGGCGGGCTCGCCGTTCGAGACACTTTTTACATTGCAGCCGCCTCCCAGTCACCCGCTGACGCTGGCCGGCTGTTCGGTGTCAAGAGCTGATCCCGTGGTGTGGCCTCTGCCGTTTCCGCTGATGCTGGACGTGGAGGAACACGGCGAGGGCGGCAGCGCTCTCCTACGGTACGACGCGGCTGGTCCTATGCCGCTACCCCCGGAATGGTTCACCGCCGCTTACCCGCTCGCCCTGAAGGCGTTCTGGGCCCTGCCGCACCGGTCATTGCAGTTTCTGAGGGAGTTGCTCCGCCCAGCGGGAACCGGTGAATCGCTGCAGCATGCGCAGCGGATGCGGCAGCTGCGGTTGCGGGCCCTTCGCCAGGAGGGGGACGACGGTGATAGCCGGCCTTGATCCGCGCGAAGAACGCCCCAACGGCAACCTTGATGTCTGGGCAATCTATCCCTCCGCGGAGGGGGTCACTTCGCCAGTCCTGTCACCGCAGCAACGGCGGCTCGCAGCAATGCCCGTCCGTGACATCCGGCCCAGCCCACAGCTCGTCGCCTACATTGCCGGGGACATCGATACAGCGAGGCTGCAGGCAGCAACCGAAAATGTATTCCGCAGGCATGCCGCGCTGCGGCAGCGCCTGCTCACCTGTGACGGCAGGCCGCTGGTGTGGACGTCGGCCGGCATCCGGCGGCACGCCAGTGACGCTTCAGCGGCCGTAGCCAGGCTCAGACAGCGACGCGGTTTCTACCAGCTGATTCTTCAACCACACGCAGGCAGCGTTGACTCAACCGGCCTCGTCCGGGCGCTGGAGGCGGTCTCTGCCGCATTCCGCAGGGACGACGCATCCGCGGACACTCAGGAAGCACAGCCAGCCCCGCAAGTCATCGCGCGCTATTTCAATGAGCTTCTCCAGGACGGCGAAGCGGCCGCAGGCCGCAAGTACTGGCAGCGCAGCAGCCCGGACTTGTACGTGACACCCGTCCTTGCTCGTGCCGTGGGGATCAGGACCGCCGGCCCAGATGATCCGGCAATTCTTGCTGTGCCTGCCGGCGATGCGATCATCTCCGGCCTGGCCAGGACCGCGGACGCAGTTGGCGTACCGGTCCGGGCCGTGATCCTTTCGGCGTGGCGGCTGCTGCTGGGCCGGATCGCTCCAGCCGAGACCGGGTTCCTGGGGGTTTTCCAGCCTGGGCCAGCTGACGACCTGCCGGATACCCTCGGTCTCCTGGGCCGGTACGTTCCTGTGCCCGTCCAGTTCGGCTGCGGCGGCACCGTGGCAGAGGCCGTGGAATCGTGCGGCGCGGACCTTGATGAGGCAGCATGCTGGACTGACTTTTTCGCATGGCCTGATGCTCACATCAGCAGCTGCGGGTACAGCTTCGGTTACCGGCATGTGGATGCACCAAATGGTGTCTTCTCCGGCACCGCGATAGCCGCCGTGGAATCGGTCGCCGCGCCAGTTGACCGGTGCGTAGTCGAACTGCAGTCACTCCAGGCCGGAAGCGACCTGCGCCTGGCCCTGAGCTACAGGACTCCGGCACTGAATGACAGCATGGCTGAACGGCTAGCCGGATGGCTGGCGGCCGTGCTGGCTCACTTGCCGGAGTTCCTGAACAGCGTCCCTGGCGACGCTGTCACGGCCGCCTTGCGCCCGGACGCGCACGTCAGCCCGATGGCCGGGAAAGCCCGTCGCATCCCCGGGCAGACCTTGGTCGTGGCCTTTGAAGCCCAGGCGCGCAGGACACCCGATGCGGTCGCTGCGCGAGACGATGCGGCTCAGCTCACCTACAAGGAACTCGCCGCGGCGACCGAGTCCTTGAACACGCTCCTGGCCGACATGGGCGCCCCGGCCGGCGTGCCAGTTGCCGTCTGCATGCAGCGCCGTGTGCCTCTCCTGGTCGCGATGCTCGCGGTCATGCGGCAGGGTGCCTACTTCGTGCCGCTGGATCCAAGTCACCCGCCCGGCCGGCTCGCGCAGATCCTGCAAGATGCCGCGCCACACCTGCTCATCACCGACGCAGCGACAACTGGCCTGTTCCCTACCACGGGCAACCGGCCCGTTCTCCGCCTGAACGGCCTGCCCGACCCTGCCACGGCCAGCAATGCGCCTCCGCCGGCCCATGGCAGCGGCGACCGGACCGCCTACATGATCTACACGTCTGGCTCGACGGGCCAGCCGAAAGGGATCCGGATCTCACACACGTCGCTGCTGAACTATCTGTGGTGGGCGCGCGCCGAGTACCGGGTCGCTGACGGAAGCGGCACTCTCGTGCACTCCTCGATCGCGGTCGACATGACCATGACCAGTCTGTTCGCACCGCTACTGACCGGCCAGGCAGTCTGGTTGCTTCCCTCCGACGAACCGCAGTCCCTCGCCGAAGCGCTCACGAGTGCTCGTGCATTGAGTCCCCTGAAAATGACACCGGGCGGCCTGGCGATGCTGACGCGGCTGCTGCCTGCCTCGCACATCGCACGAGCGACCCGGCATCTGGTTATCGGGGGTGAACAGCTCACCGCGGCAGCGATGGCTGGACTGAATGATGGGGCGGAAGGCCTCCGCATAACGAACGAGTACGGTCCTGCAGAAACGACCGTGGGCAGCTGCGCCTTCACTTTCACCTACGGGGCGGACATCCCTGACCCTGTGCCGATCGGCCAGCCGATCTGGAACACTACGATCCAATTGCGCGCCGCTGCGGGCATGCCGTGCCTGCCTGGTACTGCCGGAGAGATCATGATCGGCGGCGCAGGCGTCGCCCGCGGCTATCATCAGCGACCTGACGAAACCGCAGCACGGTTCCTGCCCGCTGCCGCGGACGGCGCGGCGGCCCTCTACCGGACCGGCGACATCGGCCGGCGCCGCGACGATGGTGCTTTGGAGATGCTAGGCCGTACCGACCAGCAGGTGAAGATCCACGGGTACCGGGTCGAGCCAGCTGAAGTAGAAGCGGCCCTCACGCGCGATGCCCGGGTCGCCACTGCGGCGGTTGTGCCGGTGACTGCCGGGCATTCGGGCACGACGTTCCTGAGCGCGTTCATCGTTCCGGCAGCTGCAGCGGACGACCTGCTGGGGACGGTGCGCGACATCGCTGAGGCGCAGCTCCCGTTCTTCGCCCGCCCCGACCGGGTGGAGATCGTGGAGCGGCTTCCCCTCAGCCGAAGCGGTAAGGTCGACCGCCAGCAACTCGTGGAAAGATCCGGGCAGCCAGTCGCGCATAGCGAGGCTGACCGAGCAGGCGGGGACTCTCTCGATGCCCTCACGGAGATCTGGTGCCGTGTCCTGGGCCGTCCGGTAGTTACCGCCGACGACAACTTTTTCGCCTCTGGCGCGGACTCGATCAGGGCCTTGCAGCTTGTCGCGGAGGCGCGTCAAGCCGGCCTGCTCCTCACAGTTCAGGATGTCCTTCACCACCGCACTCTGCGGCGGATCGCTGCAGCAGCCCGGGAACGGCAGCCCGTCCCGCCCACGGATCAGATCTCTTACACCGGGCCGGTGCCGTTGACGCGTAGCCAGAGCGCAGCCCTGGCAGCGGCTCTCCGTGAGCCTCAACGGTGGACGCTCCGCTGGATCTTCGACGCAGCCGGCCTCATCGACCATCCCCGCCTGACGGTCGCGCTGGAGGCAGTGCATCGCATGCACCCGGCCCTCCAGTGCCGGTTCGCTCATGCCAACGACCGCTGGACCGCGTGGATCGACGTGCCAGGGCCAGTGACGCCGCGCTTGGCCGATCTCAGCGACATTCCTGCTGAGGACCACGATGCCGCGATACGCCGCAGCCTCGCAGAGTGTGAAGCGCAGCTGAAACTGGACAGCCAGACGTCCTGCCTATACGTGTTCCGGCTCGGTCGCGGCCGCCCGGACCGGCTCGCCTGGGTCGTGCATCATCTTGTCTGCGACGTTGTCTCGCTGCATATCCTCACACGCGACCTGTGGTCCGCCTATGACAACGCAGCCTCTGAAGGCGTGGCGGCTGCCGGGGCGACCGACGCCTACCTCGACTGGGTTGGCAGCTCCGCCAGTCAGCCGCCCGTCCGGTTTGCCGCGCTGCCGCTGCGTAGCTCAACCCGGACGCTGGCCACTAGCCTCGGCGGCGACTCTGCCCAGTCGCTGAAACGCCTGGCGGCCCGTGGACCGCGGTGGGGTGTGGCGGCCCTGGTGGCTTCCTTGATGCGCGCACTCGCGGCCGTGTGTCCCGGCCTGCCGTCGGCGGTGTGCGTGGAAGAACACGGCCGTGACCGCACCAGTATGGACGTTTCCACCGCGGTCGGCTGGCTGACGGCCTTCCGCGCAATCAGTGCCGACGGCAGCTTGCCGCAGCCCGGTCACTGGCTCGCCGGAGACGTCCACCGGCAGCTGGCTACGCCGGCGCAGGACGACATCGGCGATCTTCCCGCTGTCGCGCTCAACTACCTCGGTGACCTCCCCGCAGGCTGTCGCCTCGACGTCCCAGCAGCGGCGGAACCGGGCTCGGAAGCAGTAGCGCTGCCGCTGCTGTTCGGCCTTGAGGTTGTCTGCTGGACAGCAGGCAACCACCTCGAACTTCTCTGGCGGCACGCCCTCACCTGGCTTCCGGCCCACGATGTGGCCCGTCTCGCGGACGCCTTTGCCAGGGAGGCTCCCGCGCTGCTCCACGACCTGGCCGCGACCGATCCAGGAGAGATAACGGCGCCGCTAGCCGGCACAGGCCTATCCGACGCCGACATGGCCCGCATCCTCAACACCTTCGGGACGACATGACTGCACGGACGATCACCGCTGTGTATCCCGCAAGCCCGGCACAGCAGGGGCTTGTGTTCGGGACACTCGCGTCCCCAGCGGACGCGCTGTTTGTCGAGCAGGCCATCTTCCCACTCACCGGCCCTGTGGACCTGGGGCGGCTCGATCGCGCATGGACCCGGCTGATTTCGATGCATGAGATTCTGCGGACGGGGTTCGCGTGGGATCTCGGCGAAACGGCCCGCCAAGTTGTCCTGTCCACCGCACGAGCCGACGTCGAGATTGCTGACGCGGCCGGCCTTGAGCTCGATGATCAGGAGCGACAGCTGCAGGACATCCTGCGGCAGCACCGCAGCACCCCGTTTGACTTAGCGCGACCGCCCCTGCTGCGTCTTGCCGTCCAGCACGTTGACGACACCAGCCACCAGCTGGTCTGGACACACCATCACGGCATCCTCGACGGCTGGTCCCAGCTGCAGCTCGCCCAGGAGTTGCTCCACCTCTACCACGACGCTGAACCAGCCCAGTCTCCCGGCGCGCCCTTCGGGCAGTACGCGCAATGGCTTGCTCGGCAGGACCGTAGTCCTCACCAGGCCTTCTGGTCCGCCAGCCTTCACGGCTACATCCCGCCAGCGCAGCTTCCTACGCGGCCGGTCGCAGCGGGACAAGACCGCTTCGGCGTTAGCGAGGCTGCTCTGTCACCTGAGGATCTCGACACACTGACGGCGTTCGCGCAAGCCAGCGGCCTGACAGTGGCCACCGTGATCGTCGCCTGCTGGGGGGTAGCCGCAGCTCGTCACCGATCAGCAAACGAGATAGCTGTCGGTGTGACGATGTCCGGCCGTCACGCTGCCTTCCCCGGTATACAAACGATGCCCGGGCCGCTCGCGACCACCGTGCCGATCAAACTCACTCTTGACAGGAACCAGCCACTCACGGAGTGGGCCGCCGGAATCCAGGATGTCATAGCTGACGCAGCCGAGGCCAGCGACTGTTCCGCCGGCGAGATTCACATGTGGGCCGGCCTTCCAGCTGACCGGCCCGCATATGACTCGGTCATCGCCGTCGGCAACTACCGGAGTTTCGCTGACACGACCTCCACCAACGGGGCAGTGCGGGTGTTGTCATCGAGCATCCGCGCCTACGGCGGCAGGACTATGCACCCGCTCACGCTAGTCACGACTGCATTCCGCGGGCTGCAGCTCAGGCTCGTCAACGACCGCAGCCGGGTGAGCGACGCCGACGCGACTGCCGCCCTAGCATGCCTGCGCACCATCCTCAAAGGCTTGCACCGCAACGCTCAGCCACTCGTCGGGGACGTTTTCGCGGTGACTCAGCACCTCAAGGCATTGGACACCAGGCCGGCTCAGCCACCCCAGAAGCACGCAGCAGCACCGGGCAGCGGCACGATCCAGCACGTCGTTGCCGCCGCGTTCGGGAATGTCCTGAACTGCGGCACCGTCCCGGTCGATGCCGACTTTATTACCTTGGGCGGCCATTCCATGCTGGCCGTGAAACTGCTTCTCCAGCTGCGCCAGGCCTTCGCTGCTGACCTGACGCTCGGAGATCTGCTCCGGGCCCGAACCCCCCGTGCGGTCGCCGCCCGAATCAGCGAGCTTGTCAGCAGCGGCGCCCGAACGGCTGCCCCGCTACTTACCGTCACGCCAAGCCCTGAAGAGTCCGACGAGCCGTTCCCGCTCACCAGCATCCAGCAGGCGTACTGGGCAGGCCGCCAGGACGGCTTCGAACTCGGCGGTGTCGACTCGCACCTGTACGGCGAGATCGACATTCCTGACCTCGACATCGATCGCCTGGACGAAGCATGGAGGCTTCTGATCCGGCGCCACTCGATGCTGCGTGCCGTCTTCACCAGCGATGGCCGGCAACGTGTCCTGAGGAACGTCCCTGGGTACTGCATCCGCATTGTGGATCTGCGGCAGTCCCCAGACCGTGGCGCTCACGCCCTCGCTGCAATCCGGGAACGGCTGTCGCGCGTCCGCCGGGACATCACCCAATGGCCACTGTTCACCATCGAAGCCGCACTGCTGCCCGGCGGGGTAACGCGCCTGTTCCTGAGCTTCGACTTGCTGATCGGCGACGCCCTCAGCTGGAAGATCCTCTATCGCGAAGTCCGCTGCCTTTACGACGACCCGGACGCGACGTTGCCGGCGTTGCAGCTTCGGTTCCGCGACTATGTCACCGCGCTCCCAGCCGTCCATGAAGGCAGCAGCTACGAACAAGCACGCCAGTACTGGCACGACCGGCTCGATGCCCTGCCGGCACCGCCAGCGTTCCCGCTCGCGAGCCAGCCACGTGACCTCCATGAGGTTCGCTTCTCACGCAGGCAGCTATCGCTCCCGGCAGAGGATCTCCGAGCCCTCCGCCGCGTGGCACGCGACCACGGCGCCACCTTGTCAGCCTTGCTGCTCGCGGCGTTCTCCGAAACGCTCGCCCGCTTCACCAACTCCTCCGAGTTCCTCGTCAATGTCACCGTCTACAACCGGCTTCCCATTCACCAGCAGGTCGACGACATTGTCGGTGACTTCACGTCGCTGCTGCTAGCTCACGCGAACCTGAGCGGCGCAACGTTCGGTGACCGGCTCCGCGGACTCCAGCGACAGCTGTGGACGGATCTGGACAACCGCCTCTACAGCGGCCTGCAGGTACTGCATGACCTTCGGGACCGTTCCGCCGACCGAAGGTCAGCAGCAGCCCCCGTCGTATTCACCAGCACCCTTGACCTCACCACCGCCTCCGCAGCCGCCGATATCCCGCTTCCCGGCACGATCGTGTACGGCATTGGGCAGACACCCCAGGTCATGTTCGACTACCAGACCTACGAAACCGGCGGCCGCCTGGTCATCAACTGGGACACAGTCGATGACCTCTTCCCGGACGGCTTCATAGCCAGCATGCTCGACGAGCACACCAGGGTGCTCCAGACACTCGCGACAGACTCCCATGCCGCACGCCGCCAACGGCTCACTACCCCGCCTGACGAACCGGAACTGCCTGGGCCGGTCGGCGGCGACCAACTGCTGCACGAACCCTTCCTGGCGCAGGTCCGCCGGGCGCCTGACGCGATCGCGATCATCAGCAGGAGCCGGCGCCTCACCTACAGCCAAACTCATGCGCTGGCCACGCAGGCCGCCGCCAGGATCGCTGCCATCTCACCGCGGGAGGACCTGATAGCAGTCGTCATGGAAAAAGGCTGGGAGCAGGTCGTCGGCGTCCTCGGGGTGATCATGGCCGGGTACGCGTTCGTGCCGATAGAGGCGTCATGGCCGGCCCCGCGCATCGCGGCACTCCTCGCCAAGACGAACGTGTCCGTTGTCGTCACGCAAAGCTGGCTGACAGGCGAACTGCAGCTACCCGATCACGTCCGCACGATCCTGGCCGATCAGCTTCCGGGCACGATTCCCGCGACCCTACCGCCGTCACGGGCCAGGACCGCCGATGACCTCGCTTATGTCATCTTCACGTCAGGCTCGACGGGGACGCCCAAGGGAGTCATGATTTCGCATCGAGGTGCCCTCAACACGATCCTCGACATCAATGAACGGTTCAGCGTCGGCCCGCAGGACCGGACGCTGGCCATCTCCGCGCTCTCGTTCGACCTGGCCATCTATGACGTATTCGGGACGCTCGCCGCCGGCGCAGCAATCGTGGTGCCACGGGAGAACGAACGCAGGGACCCCCACAGTTGGGTGCGGCTGATCAGCGACGAGCGGATCAGCCTGTGGAACTCCGTCCCCGTCCTCATGGAGCTCATGGCGGACGCTCTTTCCCGCCACGCTGGGCAGCCGCTGCAGCACTTGCGGGTCTGCCTGCTCAGCGGAGACTGGATTCCAGTGCAGCTCCCGGATCGCGTACGGACGCACGCTCCCGGAGCCCGGGTGATCAGTCTCGGCGGTGCCACGGAGGGGTCGATCTGGTCGATCCTTTTCGAGATCGGGCACGTCGACCCGGAATGGGCCAGCGTGCCATACGGCCGTGCGATGACAGGCCAGACGGTGCAGGTCCTGGCTGAGGACCTCACGCCATGCCCGCCGTGCACTCCCGGCCAAATCCACATCGCTGGTTACGGCACCGCTCTGGGGTATTGGGATGAGCCTGAACTGACTGCCAGGGCATTCGTGTACGACGCCCGCACCGGCCGGCGCCTTTACCGCACCGGAGACCGGGGCCGGCTGCGCCCCGACGGAACCATCGAGTTCCTCGGCCGCCGCGATGATCAAGTGAAGATACGCGGCTACCGGGTGGAACTCCGAGAGGTGGAAGCAGCGCTGAACGGGATCAGCGGTGTCTCCCAGGCTGCGGTTGTCGCCGTCGGCGGCCGCGCCGACCGCCGCCTTGCCGCGTTCGTCGTCGCCTCGGCTGACGCGGATGTGACCCGTGACCAGCTCACCGCGTACCTGCCTGGGCACATGATCCCGTCGACTGTCACCGCTGTGGACCGGCTGCCGGTGACAGCAACCGGGAAGGTCGACCGGGCCCAGCTGAAACGAACAGCCGGGGATCAAGTGAACGCCCAGCCCCCGGAAGCCGGTTCACGCGCTCGGGCATCCGAGGCGATCAGTGCCGAACTTGCCGGCATGGTGACCTCGTTCGTGCCTGGGATCCTGCGGCCAGATACAGATCTCCTGGCCCACGGGCTGACGTCGGTGGACGTCATCAGGCTCTGCAACGCCATCGAGCATCGGTTCGGGCACCGGCCTGACATTGAAGCGTTCTACCGAGCCCCCACAATCAGTGCCCTCGCTCAAACTCTGCGCGCTCAGTCCCCGCCGCACCACGACCATCCCGCCCCGCAGCTGCGGGGCGCCACCGCGTGGAACAGCTGGCAGGTCATCACTGACCCAGACGAACGAAACGCCTTCAGGTCCAGACGCCCGTCCTTCCTGCCTGCCGGGAAGACACGGCTGCTGCCTGCTGTGCCACCTCAGTGGATGCAACGCCGCACCCGGCGCCACAGCCCCCTGGCATTCAAGGACACAGCAGTGCCACTGCGTCAGCTGAGCAGCATGCTGGACTGCCTCCGCAGAGTTCAGGTCGGCGGACGGCACACGTTCCTCTACCCATCAGCCGGGGGCCTTTACAGCGTCGCTGTGTACATGCATGTCCGCCCCGCCAGGGTCACGGGCCTGGGAAGTGGCCTTTATTACTACCATCCTGGCACCCACGACCTGATCCCCCTGGTAGCCGACCTCGATCTCGACACGTGCATTCACCTCGGCCCGGTCAACAAGCCAACGGCCGAATCAGCAGCGTTCACGATCTTTCTCTGCACCGACCCTGCAGACTCAGCGCCCTTGTACGCCGCTGACGCACACCAGCTCGGCCTGCTCAATGCCGGATACATGGGGCAGCTGCTCGCCGACAGCGCAGCCAAAGCCCAGCTAGGGCTGTGCCCCGTGCACGGGATCGACTTCGACGCAATCCGGTGGATATTTCCGCACGGCGACAGGGCTGTCCTCCTGCACGCCCTGCTCGGCGGCATCCCTGCACCCCGCCCAGCGAAACATCACGACCACCCGGACGACGAGGAGACGCGCTCATGACCACGCAACGCTCCGCGGTGCTGCCAGGCGGCCAGATGGCCATCCCAGCAGTGCGCGAAACGGCACCACTGTCGCCCGGCCAGGAACGACTGATCAACTCCGAGTTCATCCTGCCAGACGGACGCTGGCCAGCACACGGGCAGCCGCACCGGCTGCGCCCAGTCGACACAGGCGCTGTCCTAGTCAACGGCGACCTCGACGTGGATACGCTGCAGGCAGCAGTCGCGGCCTTGATAAGGCGTCAATCAGCCTTGCGCACCACATTCCGGTTCCCGGAGATGCTCCCAGCTGCGCAGCTGGTCACCGCCAGCGGCCCCCGGCCCTTAGCTGTTCACCGCATTCCGGCGGCAAATGACGACATCCCCGGCGATCAGCTGCGGCACATCGCCAGCCAGACACCTGTCAACCCAACAGGCCGTGACCTATTCACCGTCCAGCTCATCCGCTTGAACGGACGTAGACACGTGGTGATCCTGCAGATCCACCACCTCATCAGCGACGGCTGGTCGATCGGCGTCCTGTACCGCGAACTGTCAGAGTTGTACAACGCGCTCGCGGAACGCCGGGACCCCGGCCTGGCGCCGCTGCCACGGACCTTTGCCCAGGTATGCGCGTCCATGCATCACGATCGTGAGTCCACCCGGATGACACGCCAGCTCCGCTTCTGGGCCGCCCAACTGCAGGGGCCCTGGCCGCAGATGCAGTTCACCGCAACGCCACCTGGCCCCTGCAACGGCTCCACTCGCGTTGACAGCGAACGAGTCCGCATACCACGAGACCTCGTCAGGGACCTGCGGGCCGCTGGGCAGGCAGCCGGCCAGCGGGGCGGCCTGGCCGGCCCGATACTGGCCGCACTGGCGGCATCCCTGTACGCGCAGACCGGCCAACCCGACGTCAGAGTCGGAACGATGATCGCGAACCGCGCGCACGTCGACGTCGAGCACCTCATCGGGTACTTCGTCAACATCGCCGTCATGCGGATCCACGTCGGCCCCAACCTCACGATGGAACGGCTGGTCGCCTCGGCAAACGCCACGGTTGCCGCCAGCCTGGACAACCAGGAAGTCCCGATCCAAGACGTGCTCCAGCACCTGCGCCGCCACTGCGGTCTCGCCGATACACCGCTCTACCAGGTGACGCTCGCACTGAACACCATGCGATCCCAATCCCTCACTCTCGCCAGCCTGGATTGCACAGACATCGACATCGAGTCATCCGGCCCCCGGCTGGCACCGACCACCATCGAGCAGCGATGGCTTCTTGAAGATCACGGCGGTGAACTCCGGGGAACATTGACCTACAAGACGGGAACATTCACCAAGGCGGGCATTCACACCTGCCTGCGCAACCTCGACCGTGCCCTTCACGCGATCATGGCAACCCATCGCACTGTCGCTGACGTCATCGGCGAATTTGAGCCGTACGGCCACGCGGGCCCCCGCCTGGAGGCGTGATGCCATCACACACAGCGCAGCAGGGCAGCGGACGGAAAGCGCAGCAGCTACACCCTCACGTCGCCCCACTGTTCCTGCACGGAGGAAACGACCCCGGCAATCGCGCGGTAAGACCGCCGCGGATCTGCGTAGGACTGGCTTGTGCCGCGCCGGCGGTAACGGTTGTAGGAAGTGAACAACGCCACGTAGATAGCGGCGTCCCGGACAATGCCCATGTCCAGGCCATCAGGCGCTACGGACTGGTAGCCGCCCAGAAACAGCCGCGCACGGCCAGGCACGAAAAATTCCCGGCAACACAGGCCAATGATGGCCATGCCGACATCGATCCACGGATAGTCCAGGGAGCCATCGTCCCAGTCCACGAACACCAGGTCATTAGGGCCGCGAACGATAATGTTATCGGGGAACAGGTCCCCGTGAATGGGGACCTTGACGCTGCCGGACTCAACGACGTAACGGACTCGCTGATGGTGGCGAAGTACCCACTCCGCGAACTCCGCATCAGCGAACGACGCGATCTCCGCGAGGTGGGAGGCGCGCAGTCGCAGGTAGGGAGGCAAAGGACACGTGATGTTCTGAGCAGTGTGAACGTGAGCGAGGGTTGCGCCCGCGTGGAACAGGAACTCGCGGGGGAACGGGTCGTAGCACCGGCCGGCCACGTACTCGCTGACGATGACCGGCTTGCCAGCGTAGGAAGTCACCTGCGCTCCCGCACGGCACTGCATTATCCGCGGGACAGGCAAGCCCGCATCAGCGAGCGCATGCAGATAGGCCGCGTACGCCGTACCTGCCGCAAGGTCCTTCTTCTCCAGCATTGTCAGCACGAAGTTGCCTTCCAGGGCGACCATCAAGGCATTCGTGTTCTCTATCCCGCCGCTGAGCTGGTGAAATTCGCTGACGTGAAGCCCGTACTCGGCCGCAATGGCTCCAACGATGGCGGAGTCGAGCGAAGTGAATGCTCCCATGAACCTCCTCGGCGGCCAGTCCGCTTCCGTCAGTGTCCGTGCACGGCTGGCCTCATGGGACCTCGTCGCCGGACTCGCGGGATCAGGCCGCCATTGCCAATCAGGCCCATCGTCAGTATGTCATATATGAGATACGGAGAATTGAGATGGCGGCCACATATCGCAACGAGGTTCTGATCATCGTTCCGCCGAACTCTAACACTGTCATCGACGGCAGGCTGCTGACTGTCACCCGCCCTCAGGAGCACAGCGACTGGTCGGACTTCTTGTGCCTGGGGGCGCTGTCGCTGGTGTCAGCGCTGTCCAGCAACCCTGCATTGCGGCCCATGTACATCGACGCGACGATCACGGACCTGAACGATGTGCTTTCCTATATCACTGACAATGCCGACAGGATCCTGGCGGTCTGCCTAGGGGTCCTCACCGCAAACTACGAAGCCGGCGTCAACATCGCCCGTCACGCGAAACAGGCAGACGAACGCATTGTCACAGTGGTCGGCAATGATCATTTCACGGCACTGCCGAGCGAATGCATGACGTCCTCCGACTGCCTCGACTACGGCCTTGTCGGCAACGAGGTCATCGGCCCGTTTGTAGACCTCATAGGTGCACTTCATGCAGGCATGGAGATCGGCCCGGCCTCGCAGCCAGGCCTGGTCTGCCGCTGCGCCGGCCGCGTAACCATAGCTCCGCAGCGGCCAGAACCATTGTTCTCCGACTACTCCTATGGCCTGGTGGACGAGGTGTTCGCCCATACCGCCAAGTACACCCGCCAGTTCAGGCAACGCATCGCCCCACGGGTCCATGAACTCCTCGGTAAGCGAGTGACCGCGGGCGTGCCAGTAGACCTGGGCCGCGGCTGCGTCAAGTTTGCCAGCGACGACGCCTGCAGCTTCTGCTCCATCCAATTCGGCAACGTATGGAGAAACCAGCTCACTCCGGATAAGGCATGGGAAGCGGTGGGGACCGCGTGGAAAAGCGGCTACGACTACCTGTATGTCACGGCAGATGAACTGCCGCTGACGTTCGCGACCTTGCTCACGGCGATGAACGACACCAAGCCACCGTGGTGGGAAAGCCTGTCCGAGGATGACCAGCCGATGCTGGTCGGGTACGCGCGGGCTGACGGGATCGCGGACCCACGTCGCACACAGACGCTCACCAGCCTGGGCGTGCGTCAAGTCATGATCGGCATGGATGCTGGCGCCGCGATCTCGCTTGCAGCCTTGAACAAGCCGTTGGGCGGCCGCCGGAGGAACGTCCTGGCCGAAGCTGAGAAGCTTTACCTGCTGAACTCCAAAGCCATCCAGGTCGCCCGCGATCACGGCATGCTGATCCGCGCCGGCTTCGTTGTCGGCCACATCGGGATGACCGCTGAACTTCTCCAGCAAAACCTGGACCGAATCCTCGCGCTCATTTCCGAGGGCCGGGACGTGTTCTCTGCCGTCGATGTTGAGGTCCTATCCCCGCAGCCCGGCGCGCTGGACTTTACGTACCTGACCTCACCTGACGTCGCGAAGGCTGCGGCAGGCAGGCTCGGCCTGCTGGTGGCTGACGACGATGTACTCGCCGCAGTTGCCGGGATCTGGCGTGGACGTGACGTGATCCAGCCCGAGCTTGCGATGCGGGACTACGCCAAGGCCCTCATGCCGGGCGTCGCGTTCGAGGAGCTTGCCGCGGCCCGGTCAAGCATCAGGGCTTTCGCTAAGCAGTCGGGGATCGTGATCGGCGAATGACCCGTAACTTCAGGGTGCCGCGCAGGAGACGACGCGGTGACGCTGCCACAGATACGCCGGTCGGCCCAGCAGGGGAGCTGCGATGAGATTGACGCCCGCGGAACGGGACAGGCTGCTGCTGTTCAATGCGGCCGAGCTGGCCCGGAGCCGCCACCGCCGCGGCTTGCGCCTAAATGTGCCCGAAGCGATCGCGATCATCGCTGACAGTGCCTGCGAAGCGGCCCGAGACGGCGCTCGCCTCTCCGACGCAGTGGAAACAGCACGGCACGTCCTCACCGTCGACGACGTCCTCCCTGGGGTTGCGCACGTCGTCTCACAGGTTCAGGTCGAAGCAGTCTTCGCCGACGGCACCAGGCTCGCGGTTGTCGACAACCCGATCGCAGGCAGCGATCCCACGCACAACACGCCCGGCATCGTCGTGCCTGCTCAACGGTCAGCCGTGCAGTACACCGATGTGATCACTTTGAAGATCGCCAACACGGCAGCCGTGCCGATCAGCATCACATCACACTTCCACTTCTTCGAGGTAAACAAGCTGCTGCGGTTCGACCGGGCAGCCGCCTACGGGCGCCGACTGGCCACCACCGCAGGTGCCGTCACGAGATTCGACCCCGGTACTGCCCAGGTAGTGGCGTTGACGCCCATCCGCGGGACCAGGACAGCGATCGGATTCGCGGGCCTTGTCGACGGGCCGCTGGACGCACCCGGCGCGAAGGCGGCAGCGCTGCGCCGGGCTCACGCCGACGGGTATCTGGACACCGGCGACGCGGTGGAGACTGCGCCGTGATCCCCGCCGGCTATCCATATGCCGCCATGCATGGGCCCACCGTCGGCGACCGTGTCCATCTGGCCGATACTGGGCTGATCATCAAAATCGAGAGTGACTCACAGCAGCCCGGAGAAGAATTCCTGGCCGGACTGGGCAAGACAGCCCGTGACGGGCTTCACATGAAGGCGGCGCCACTCCCGGATACTTGTGACCTGATCATCAGCAATGTCATCCTCATTGACCCGCTTCTCGGCATCCTGAAAGCGTCCATCGGCGTCAAGGGCGGACGTATCCACGCTGTCGGCAGGGCAGGCAACCCCGACACCGTCGACGGAGTGGAGGTTATCGCCGGCAGCGGGACAACGGTCATTTCCGGCGAGGGCCTCATCGCGACACCAGGAGCCGTGGACACCCACGTTCATCTTGTTTCCCCGCGGATCATGGAAGCTGCGCTTTCGTCTGGTGTCACGACGTTGATCAGCCAGAACTTCGGGCCCACGTGGGGATGCGGCATCACCTCGCCGCAGGAACTGCGCCATGCGTTCCGGGCGTTTGACGCCTGGCCCATCAACGTCGGTGTACTGGCACGAGGCTCATCGTCCGATCCGGCTCCGCTCATCAGAGCGCTGGCCGAGGGAGGCGCGTCCGGATTCAAAGTCCATGAGGATATGGGTGCGCATCCTCGTGCGCTCGACACGGCCCTGAGAGTGGCTGATGACTACGACGTCCAGGTGGCGCTGCACAGCGACGGCCTCAACGAATGCTTGTCCGTTGAGGACACGCTCGCTGTCCTGGACGGGAGAACCATTCACGCGTTCCACGTCGAGGGCTGCGGAGGCGGACACGTCCCGAACGTGCTGCGGCTCGCAGGCGTCCCCAACATCATCGGCTCATCCACCAACCCGACACTCCCATACGGCCGGGACGCCCTCAACGAGCATTTCCAGATGATCATTGCGGTGCATGGATTGAATCAGGAGGAGAGCGGCGACGTCCGCCTTGCCCGCGACCGGATCCGCGACGGCACCATGGGTGCGGAAGATGTCCTGCACGACCTTGGCGTCATCCCCATCACCTCCTCTGATTCGCAGGCGATGGGACGCGCCGGCGAAACAATCCGCCGCACGTTCGCGCTCGCCGCGAAAATGAAAGCGGACCTGGGTGGTGAGGGAGAGTGCGATAACGCCAGGGTGCTGCGGTACATCGCCAAGCTGACCATCAACCCGGCGCTGGCTCATGGTCTAGCGGACGAGGTCGGCGCTCTCACGCCGGGGCGTCTCGCCGACGTTGTCCTGTGGGATCCGCGGTTCTTCGCTGCCAAACCACAGCTCATCCTCAAAGCCGGATATCCGGCCTACGGGGTGACCGGTGACCCTAACGCGTCGACCGAGACATGCGAGCCGCTTGTCCTGGGACCCCAGTTCGGCGCATATGGCGAAACCGCGGCTGACCTGTCCGTCGCATTCACCAGCCGCGCCGCGTACCAGAGCGAAGCTGACCGGATTCCCACGCGCCGCCGGCGAGTGCCTGTTCAGGGCACCCGCCGCATAGGCCTTTCCTCGATGATCCGTAACAGGCGGGTCGGAGAAGTGAATGTCAACCCGGCGACCGGCATGGTCACGCTCGACGGCACCCCGGTCAGATCGTCTCCGGCTGAGTCGGTACCCCTCGGCCGCCTCTACTTCCTGTAACCGGGCCGGACCCCAACGGAAGGAGACAGTGATGGTGAAGTATGCAGGTGCCGCAGAGGCACTCGTGGGCGTGGGCTACGCGCGAGTACAGATCACCGGCCATCAACGCGGCACTCTCGCCCGTGTCAGGGCGGAAGCTGCCCGGTTTTTCGGCCGCAGCGACGCTGAGAAACGAGCGTACGGCAGTGAGGACTTCAACTTCGGGTTCCGGCCGTACGGCAGGCAGTACTCCATCGCTCCCGACCGGCCCGACATGAATGAGTCCTTCACATTCTGGGGTGAGGATCCTGTTACTATTCCCCGGCATCATGAGATCGGGACGTTTGCCGATGCGTTGCGTGCCTACCGTGCGACAGCGGCTGAACTGGCCGAAGCCATCCTCGGTCAACTGGCAGCCCACTTCTCCTGCCCGTCAGTGCTGAGCTTCGGGTCTGCCTCATACCTGGAGATCAACTGGTACCTCCAGGCTGGCGACAGGAGCCTGCTGCAGGACCGGCATGAGGATGGGCATCTGCTCACGCTGGTGACTTCCGACGGCCCGGGACTGGAGATCGACGTCGGCGGGCAGATGCAGCCGGTGTCGTTTCAGCGCGGCGACCTGCTGGCCATGCCAGGAAGCCTGCTCACCGACATGACCGGCGGTGCCGTGCCGCCGCTGTTCCACCAAGTGCGCAACCATCACCTGCGTCGCCGTATGTCCGTTCTCTATCTTGTTAATCCCCAGCTGGACAATCCGGTCGAGCCGTACGTCGTCACGGACTACAACCGTGGTGTCGATATCGCCCGCCGGGCACGCACGAACGGTGCCATGTTCGGGCTGCCTAAGGCACCGGTCCTCCCGTAGCCAATGCGTTGCCCTCAGATATTGACATCGGGTATGCGACTACGTCACGGGCCACCTCTGCGGGGCTCCCGGTTGCCGGTGCCCGCGACCGGAGCAGCCATGCCAAGGCGCCCATTGGAGGCTGCCGTGCTTCCTCAGCAGTGACCTGGCGGGCTCTTCAGGCTGCCAGGCTCCCATGTGCGGCAGGCATGGCCCCGGGTCACATTATCGCGCCCGGCCCGAGAAGGCTTTTCACGTCTCCCCAGAACGCCGGTGCGGGATCGACCCGAAAGCTTTCGCAATTCACCACGAGGACTTTCGAGCCACGCTGCGGGGTCAGCCGCAGATGAACATCTGCTTTCCCGGGGTGCGCTTCCAGGATCTGCCTTAGTTCGGAGGCGATCCGGTGGTTCACTCGTGCCATCGGCAAAGAAATTACGACAGGCTTGATGTTCCCCTCGCGGGCCGCGGACAAATCCAGGATTTCCAGTGTCTCAGCGTACACATTGATCTGGCCGTCGCGTTCGTTGATGCGACCGCTTGCGCTGACTACGCGATCCGGCGCGAACATTTCCGCGTACAAGCTGTAGGGCTTCGAGAAGTAGAGGCACTCGATACCACCGTCGAAGTCCTCGATGGTTACGATGGCCCACATGCCGCCCTTCTTGGTGATCTTCCGGTCGACTTTGCTGATGATTCCAGAAATCTTAACCCGGCCTTCGCTGCGGCCGGAGGACAGCAGTTCACCGATCGAAGTGTCACGGCTGTCGGCGAGAACGCGTTCCAGGCCGTCTAGCGGATGAGCCGAAACATACAAGCCGAGCATTTCCCGCTCGAACTGCAGCTTCACGTCGTTGGGCCATTCCGGTATGGATAGATCCAGCTCCAGCCCAGTCGCGCCCGGCCCGCTCTCGTCAATGCCGCCGAACAGGTCGAACTGGCCGATGGCCTCCTGCCTTTTGATGCTGGTGACCGTGTCGACGGCCTGATCGTGGCAGCAGACAAGGCTGTTGCGAGTGTGGCCGAGGGAGTCGAACGCGCCGGCTTTGGCCAGGGACTCGATGACCCGCTTGTTGCAGACGACTAGCGGGACCTTGTTGAGGAAGTCTCCGAACGACGTGAATACGCCCTTCTCTTTCCTGGCTTGCACAATTCCGGCCACGACGTTCTCGCCGACGTTTCGGATTGCCCCCAAGCCAAACCGCACCTGATCGCCGAGTGGCGTGAAGTTCAGCTCGGAGCTGTTGATATCCGGCGGGAGAACATTGACACCTAGCCTCCGCGCGTCGGATAGGTAGATGGCCATCTTGTCTTTATCGTCGCCTACCGACGTCAGAAGCGCCGCCATTGCTTCGGCCGGATAGTTGGCCTTCAGCCAGGCCGACCGGTAGGAGACGACACCGTACCCGGCGGTGTGGGACTTATTAAAGCCGTACCCGGAGAACGGAACGAGCACGTCCCAAACTGCCTTGATGGCGGCCTGAGAAAATCCATTTCCGGCCATGCCGGAGGAAAACTTGTCCCACTCGGCATCAAGGACTTCTTTTTTCTTCTTGCCCATGGCTCGGCGTAGCATGTCCGCGCCGCCGAGAGAGTATCCGGCGAGCTGCTGCGCGATCGCCATGACCTGCTCCTGGAACACCACGAGGTGATACGTGTCGCCCAGGATCGGTTCAAGCGCATCCTTGAGCTCGGGGTGGATCGGCTCGACCTTCTGCTGGCCGGTCTTCCGGAGGGCATAGTTGGTGTGGGCGTTCATTTCCATCGGGCCGGGCCGGTACAGGGCGGTCACGGCTGCGATATCAGTGAACTTGGTGGGCCGCATTGCTTTCAGCAAGGTTCGCATGCCGCCGCCGTCGAGCTGGAAGACGCCGAGGGTGTCACCGCGCGCAAGGAGCTCGTACGTTTTTGCGTCGTCGAGTGGCAGGTTGCAGATGTCGATGTCGGTACCGCGGTTGGCCTTGATACCCTCGACGGCGTCGTTGATGACCGTGAGGTTCCGCAGCCCTAGGAAGTCCATCTTCAGCAAGCCCATGTCTTCGGCCTGCACGAATGGGAAGCCGGTGACAATGGGGCCGTCAGGCTTCGGACGGAAGATAGGCAGGACGTCGATCAGGGGCTCTTTGGACAGGATGACGCCGGCGGCGTGTACGCCGGTGCCCCGGGTGAGTCCCTCGATGCCCCGGGCCTTGTCGATGACCCGTTTGGCTTCCGGGTCGTCTTCGTAGAGGGCACGGAGCTCGGAGGCCTCGCCGTGACGTTCGTGCTTGTCGTCGAAGATGGCCTTGAGCGGGATCTCCTTGCCGCCCACCGCGTCCGGGAACGCCTTGGTGATCTTGTCTCCGAGGGCATAGGGGAGACCGAGGATCCGGCAGCTATCCTTGACGGCGGCCTTCGCCTTGATGGTGCTAAACGTGATGATCTGGCAGACACGGTCAGACCCGTACTTGCGGGTCACGTAGTCAATCACCTCGCCTCGCCGGCGGTCATCGAAATCGAGATCGACGTCAGGCATCGTGATGCGCTCAGGATTGAGGAACCGCTCGAAGAGCAGCTGGTGATCGATAGGGTCCAGTTCGGTGATGCCGGTGAAGTACGAGACGATCGACCCGGTGGCCGATCCTCGGCCCGGGCCCAACCCGATGCCGTTTTCTCTCGCGTACCGGCAAATGTCCGCGATGACGAGGAAGTACCCGGGGAAGCCCATCATGTTGATGACTTCGAGCTCGTACTCGATGCGTTTCATTACATCGTCGGGGATGTCCCCATTGTGGCGACGGCGTCCCCCTCGGATCGTTTCCTTGCGCAGCCAGGAGGATTCCGTTTCGCCTTCCGGGACGGGGAAGTCGGGCATCAAGTTGCGGTGTGCGAATACCTCGCTGTAATCGCCGATCCGCTCGGCGATCAGAAGCGTGTTGTCGCAAGCGCCTGGTACCTGAGAATCCCAGAAACTGCGCATCTCGCCGGCTGATTTTATGTAGTAGCCGGATCCGGAGAATTTGAACCGTCCTGGGTCGGATAGTTCCTTGCCAGTGCCGATGCACAGGAGAGCGTCGTGAGCTTCTGCCTGGTCTTCAGTGACGTAGTGGGAGTCGTTGGTAACCAGCGGAGGAAGGTTGAGTTCCTTGCCAAGCCGGAGCAAGTCGTCACGGACCCGACGTTCGATGGCGATGCCGTGATCCATCAACTCAAGGAAGTAATTCTCTTTGCCGAAGACGTCCTGGTATGTGGCGGCTGCTTTGAGGGCTTCGTCGTACTGCCCGAGCCGCAGGCGCGTCTGAACCTCACCTGACGGGCACGCAGTCGTGGCGATGATTCCTGCCCCGTGCTCGGCGAGCAGCTCGTTGTCCATACGAGGCCAGAGGCGGTAGAACCCTTCAAGCCATGCCCGGCTGGACAGCCTGAACAGATTGCGCAGCCCGTCAGCGTCAGCTGCCCACATGGTCATATGGGTGTATGAGCCGCTACCAGAGACGTCACCGCCCTCGCCGGTGTCGTCATTGCTCCTGCGCTGCGAACGATCGCCCCAGAAGACCGCCTGCTTATGATACCGGGACGCAGGGGCGACGTAGGCTTCAATTCCAATGATGGGCTTGATGCCGTCTTTTTTGGCGGAGGCATGAAATTCGTATGCCCCGAAGATGTTTCCGTGGTCGGTTATCGCGACTGCAGGCATACCAAGCCGGCTAACTTCCGAGATCAGAGGAGAGATCTTGGCTGCGCCATCCAGCATTGAATACTCGGTGTGCACATGCAAATGCGCAAACGAATCAACCACGCGCGCTTCCCCTTCCTTGCCCTGCCGTTACCGGGCCCGCGCAAGCCTATGCCTGCGCCTCCCGCACGCTGGCACGGATCCTTCGGGTGGATCTTGGGCGGCACGGCGGCGCGCTAGCCCGGATGCCGACTATGGTGCCTCATCATGGGAACGCAGGCACGGATGAGGAGGGCAAGCCGCGGCACAGTGGCATCATGCCTGGTTGATGACCTGCACACGCGTTCCGGCGTGTTGAACGACCAGCCGCGCCCCGTGTGGCTGTGGAGTCCCATGATCACGGCGGACGCCTATGCCCCGCCCTGTAACCAGCGGAAGTCCGCCCCGCCTCGGCTCCGATGGCGAGCGAACGCCGCTCGGCGCCACGTACGCCCGCAGGCCGGGGCCACAGGTATGTCTGCTGGCCTGCCTGGGAGTGGCTGGAGTCACCAGGCAGCATGCCACGAGCGGAGCAGTGCCCAGGTTTGACCTGCCCCGCAGTTCCTCGTGCGCTCGCTCCAGTGGGGGCAGGAGACACCCTGTCCGGCTTACCGGGCAGGGAAGCCAGAGGGCGCTAGGGTTGCCTCATCTGCCAGGAGCAAAGAGGGGTTACGGCGACTCGTTCGCTCGTGCATTCGCCTGAAACCACGCTCCTTGCCGCCGAACTGCCGTCCATCCTGCAGTCCCGCTCCAGAACGCTTTGCGTCCACTTGAGGCTAAGACAGCCCGACTTGAAACCGCCGCCTGAACCTAATCAACCTTGCAGTGAGCCCGAACACTAGCTTCAACGCGTACATCAAGCCACCGGTGACCACCCGGATGCTTCCCCGCCTCCCCGGCCAGTAAGGAGTGATGACGGTGGCACGAGACAAACCCCGGCCAGCCGTCCCGGCCCTGGAGTTCGTCCTGGCTGCCGACCCGCAGCTCTGCCCGCGCTGCGGAGGGGAGACCCTGCTGGCCGGCACGGCACCCTACGAGCATCCGGGGCGCCCCGGTGAGATGGTGCGCTGCCTGCGCGATGTCGTCCTGTGCGGCCGCTGCGACCAAGCTGATCCCGCAGCAAGCGCCCTGGTCGCGTTTTTCGTTGTCCACGGTGAGGTCACTGAGGAGACAGCGCAGGAATTCATTGCCCTCGTGTCCGCCTGGTCGGCGCATGTGCGAACACCCGGCATCGACCTTGCCGCGCTCGAACGCGACATCGCGGCGTGGCATCGCGGCGAGTTGGACACCGAAGAGCCACCTCCGCCTGGTCCTTACAACCCGGACGACGACCGGCTGGAGTGGCCAGGCGATGCCTTGAACGATGACTGGCCATAAGAGAACGATGGGACGTGAGCACGCTTCCAGCCCAAACGAGCTCGCTGTGGGCAGTCAACGTCGGCGTGACCCCCGTCGCCTAGACCGAACTTACTTGATCTTGGTGAGGATTCTGCTTGCGCTGACCTCGGATGATGTCGTTCAGCGGTGCTGTGGCGCCGGGTCGTTGCTG
>OBLT010000330.1_pt1 | contig 32785 bp, 22 predicted proteins | sample 1518721 | NCBI WGS metagenome assembly OBLT01 (sample SAMEA3539307, study PRJEB22396) | soil metagenome | biome: tundra; feature: field; material: soil | place: USA | collected 2010-05 | depth 0.15 m | reverse complement strand
CAGGCAATAGCGGAAACTATAGAAACTGTAGCCTAAGTTCGGATTCGCTTGTAACTCGCTCAAACACAGGGTATTATTGCGGAAGTGTAGTGTTCATCGGCACTTGCAGGTAACGGCGGCAATCGAATCCCACTCTCTCCGCCAGTTTTCTCAAGGCGCTTTAGTTGCTATAGTTTACAAGCCGCGCCGTCATTTCTCGGCGCAGGTTCTGCTCAAACTTGGGCCTTCGCAATAAATCGCCATGATCCCAGCGCTAAGCTTCCTCCGTATGGGGGGAGCTCGCATTGAGAACGCGATTCGAAGTGCTATCACCGCCGGTGGCGGCCTCGATCTTAGATTACCCGTAGGCAGCGCCCAGAATCACCAGTTTCTGGGCAGCAGAACCCCAAAAGCTCTGATCGGTGCCACGGAGCGTGCCGGGAGCGTAGGCCGCACCGTGCTATGGAATCTGCTCAGCGGTCCGTTCGGCGGGCAGCGAGGTCTTTTGCGCCTGCGCTTTGCGGGAAGAGTACTGAAATGTCGCGATTGCCGAAACCTGCTACATAAAAGAATAGTAATAATATAGACAGGAACATCCTAGAGTCGCAGTACATTGATCCGCAATTACATAATAGAGGTGTGCAATCATGACTCCAGTTGGTAAGTTGGGAAAATTTGCCGCAAGTCTCGCCCATGATGTTTTACGAGCGGAGAGCCATCCCCTCGATCCCATTTTTAACCCCAAAAGCGTGGCTCTGATCGGTGCCACGGAGCGTGCCGGGAGCGTAGGCCGCACCGTGCTATGGAATCTGCTCAGCAGTCCGTTCGGCGGCACGGTGTTTCCGGTCAACAACCGGCGCTCCAATGTGTTGGGCGTCCGCAGCTATCCCAGTGTGCGCGAACTTCCGGAAGTGCCGGACTTGGTGGTGTTGACGACTCCCGCCGAAACCGTGCCGGCTGTATTGCGCGAAAGCGTAGAGATGGGCGTGCCTGGAGGAATCGTAATCTCCGCGGGATTCAAGGAGACAGGCGAAGCCGGTGTCGCGCTGGAACGCGAAATCATGCAGATCGTGAGCGGCAAGATGCGCATCATCGGGCCCAATTGTTTGGGCGTGATGAATCCGTTGCAGGGTCTCAATGCGACGTTTGCCTCCACCATTGCGCGGCCCGGCAATGTCGCTTTCGTCAGCCAGAGTGGAGCGCTCTGTACGGCCGTGCTGGATTGGAGTCTGCGCGAGAATGTCGGCTTCAGCTCGTTTATTTCCATTGGCTCGATGCTGGATGTGAACTGGGGCGACTTGATCGACTATTTCGGCAACGATCCCCGCACGCACTCCATCGTCATTTACATGGAGTCGATTGGTGACGCCAGCTCGTTCCTGTCGGCGGCTCGTGAAGTTTCCTTGACCAAGCCAATCATTGTGATTAAGGCGGGCCGCACGGCGGCTGCAGCCAAAGCCGCGGCTTCGCACACTGGTGCGCTGACTGGTTCGGACGACGTGCTGGACGCGGCCTTTCGCCGCGTAGGCGTGCTGCGCGTCAACTCCATCGCCGATATTTTCTACATGACCGAGGTGCTCTCCAAGCAGCCGCTCCCGAAAGGGAACCGGTTGTGCATCGTAACCAACGCCGGTGGTCCTGGCGTGCTGGCCACCGACGCTCTTGTGCAAGGCGGGGGAGAGCTTGCTGAAATTTCGACCGAGAGCATGGATGCTTACAACAAACTTTTGCCTGCGGCCTGGAGTCACAACAATCCAGTCGATATTTTGGGAGACGCCGAACCGGAGCGCTATGCCAAGTCGTTGGAGATTGCCGCGAAAGACCCGAACATCGACGGCATGCTGGTGATCATGACGCCGCAAGGCATGACCAACCCGACGAAAATCGCTGAGAACTTGAAACCCTACGCCCATGGCCTGGGCAAGCCGGTGCTCGCGAGTTGGATGGGCGGTAACACTGTGGCGGAGGGCGAGGATCTTCTGAGCGACGCAGGTATCCCCAGTTTCTACTATCCCGATACAGCGGCTCGAGCCTTCAACTACATGTGGCAATATTCCTACAACCTGAAGGGACTGTACGAGACGCCGTCGTTGCACAAGGGAGATCGTCCCGACCGCGACGCGGCGCGCAAAATCGTGAACCAGGTGCGAGACGGCGGCCGCACCATCCTCACCGAGTACGAATCGAAGAAATTGTTGGAAGCCTACGGCATTCCGACGACAACAACCGAGGTGGCGAAGACTGAGGATGAAGCGAATGCCTGGGCAGAAAAAATGGGCTTCCCGGTGGTGCTCAAACTGTACTCGTTGACGATTACGCACAAAACAGATGTCGGAGGCGTAATTCTGAACCTGCGCGATGCCAAGGCCGTGCGCGAAGCCTTCAGGCGCATCCAGGATTCCGTCGCGGAAAAGGCGGGCGCTACCCACTTTCAAGGTGTGACGGTGCAGCCCATGGCCAAACTCGACGGCTACGAATTGATTCTAGGTGCGAGCATCGACCCACAATTCGGTCCAGTACTGCTTTTTGGTACCGGGGGCCAACTGGTGGAGGTCTTCAAAGATAAAGCGCTGGCGCTGCCTCCGCTGAACACCACACTGGCTCGCCGCATGATGGAGCAGACCAAGATTCATCGCGCTCTCCAGGGAGTACGCGGGCGCAAGAGCGTGGACATGGCGGCACTAGAAAATCTTATGGTGCGCTTCAGCGATCTGGTGGTGGAGAACCCGCGCATCAAGGAGATTGACATCAACCCGCTGCTCGCTTCACCGGAGCGTTTGCTGGCGCTGGACGGCCGGGTGGTGCTGCACGAAGCAGACGTGCCGGATGACAGCCTGCCGCGGCCTGCGATTCGACCCTACCCGGAGCGTTACGTTGCAAAGTGGAAGATGAAAAACGGCGAAGAGGTTGTCATCCGTCCGATCCGTCCCGAGGACGAGCCGACCATAGTCGAGTTTCACAAGAAACTGAGTGAGCGTTCCGTATACCTCCGTTATTTCCAGCCATTAAAATTCTCGCAGAGAACCGCTCACGAACGGCTGATGAGAATCTGCTTCATCGACTACAACCGTGAAATGGCGCTGGTAGTGGAGCGCCAGAACGAACAAAAGCAGCCAGAGATTGTCGCCGTGTCTCGCATGAGCAAAATGCACGGCGTGCCGGAAGCCGAACTGGCGGCGCTGGTTCTCGATGGATTCCAACGCAAAGGGCTCGGGAGTGAGCTTTACCGGCGAATGCTCGAGATTGCGCGCGATGAAAAACTGCGTAAGGTGCACTCGAACATGCTGGTCGAGAATATCGAGATGCGCGCCGTTTGCCGGCGCCTGGGTTTCCAACTGTCGGACGGACAACAGGAAGACAATCTGGTTCTGGCGGAACTGGTCTTATAACTGTGCGTTGAACCCTAAATGCATCGCCGATGCTTTGCGTTTCTGCACGGCGACAGCGGCATTGATTCCATCTTCCACCGTCAGTTCAACCTCGCCGGCGCTGATCAGGCTGCGAGACGTGCTTCGTTCCCAACTCGATTCTTGCTTCGCGCATCCAGGAAGATAGCCAGATTAGAATAGCGTGGAGCAGACGATGAATATCCCCTCGAGAATTTCGCGCCGCGGGTTTGCCAAGTTATCCGCCGCTGCTGTGGGCGCAGTTGCCAGCCGAACGCTTTGGTTACCGCAGGCCGCTGCCGCAGCGCTCGCTTCCAACCCGCCATTGGCGGAATTTGGCTACGGTGACGTCACCATCGGCAGCACTCTTCACGAGGCGCAACTACGGGAAACCCACGATGTGCTGATGAGCCTGAGTGAAGATAGTCTGCTGAAACCATTTCGCCAGATGGCCGGACAACCCGCTCCGGGCGCGGATTTGGGGGGCTGGTACAACTATGACCCAAATTATGACTGGCACAAGGACGATGCCGGCTTCGCCCCCAGTGCAACTTTCGGGCAGTGGGTTTCGGCGCTGGCCCGCTATTATGCCATCACGGGCTCCCGGGAGACTCGTGAAAAAGTGCTGCGGCTGAACCGGCTGTACGCGCAGACTATCTCCGAAGATTTCTACGACAAGAATCGCTTCCCCGCTTACTGCTATGACAAGCTGCTGCTGGGGCTGATTGACTCGCACCAATTCGCGGGCGATCCTGACGCGTTTGCCATGCTGGAGCGCACGACCAAGGCAGCCGTTCCTCATCTGCCCGGCAAGGCGATCGAACACGACGTCGAATGGCGGCCCGGCAAAGATCAGTCGTTCCGCTGGGATGAGTCCTACACCATCCCCGAGAACTTATTTCTTGCCTACCAGCGCGGCGCGGGAGATCGCTACCGTGACCTGGCGATCCAGTATCTCGACGACGCCACCTGGTTCGATCCTCTGTCCCGTGGCGAAAATGTTCTCGCCGGCAGGCACGCCTACAGCTACGTCAACTCTCTCAGTTCCGCGATGCAGGCTTACCTCACTTTGGGCAAAGTAAAGCATTTGCGCGCCGCCAAGAACGCCTTCGCCATGTTGACCGCGCAGAGCTTTGCCACCGGCGGCTGGGGGCCGGACGAGACGTTGCGTTCGCCGGACGGCGATGACGTAAACGCCAGCCTTACCCAAACCCACAACAGCTTCGAGACGCCGTGCGGAGCCTACGCCCACTTCAAGGTCACGCGCTATCTGCTGCGTGTAAGCCGCGACTCCCGTTACGGCGACAGCATGGAGCGCGTGATGTACAACACCGTCCTCGGCGCCAGACCCATGCGCGCCGATGGCCGGGCATTCTACTACGCGGATTACAATTTCGCGGGCAGAAAGGTTTACTCCAACCATGGATTTCCTTGCTGCGCGGGCACTCTGCCCCAGGTTGCGACGGATTATCGCATCAACACTTACTTTCGCGATGCCCGCGGCGTTTATGTGAATCTTTACCTGCCGTCGAGCCTCCGCTGGGTCGAGGACGGCGCAAAGATTTCACTGACTCAGAGTGGAGGGTATCCATTCGAAGACTCGGTGTCGTTTACTGTGACCGCATCGCAGCCGAAGGAGTTTGCGCTGAAGCTGCGCATTCCGGACTGGGCGCCAGACGCGCGCATCGAAGTGAATGGGAAGCATTGGCCAGACGCGCCCGTGCCCGGAACCTTCGCAGCCATTTCCCGCCAATGGCGCAGCGGCGATCATGTTGACTTGCAACTGCCGCGGAAGATGCGTTTGGAGCCGATCGATCCACGGCATCCTCAGACCGTCGCATTGCGCTGCGGCCCACTGGTGCTGTTCGCGATCGCCAATGACAGCGGGCAGCCGTCGTTGACTCGGACTCAGCTGCTAGGCGCCAGGCAGACCGGAAAGCAAGTGTGGGAGGTTGGTGCCGCACGCGGCCCAATGAAGCTGCTGCCCTACGTTGCCATCGATGAAGAACGGTATTCCACCTACTTGCACGTGACGTAGATGAAATCGACAGCAGTGCCGCACCCAAGAAAAGTCCGTCTGCGAAACGGTCCGGATAGTCGCTTCGATCCGGAGTTATCTCCGTAGTTACTTACAATAGCTTTCAGCAAGTTTAGTGAGCCTGGGCGAATTCCACCCGCACAGAAACAATTTCGTAAGGGTGTACTGGGACGGTAATCTGGTTCTTAGTGAGAGAAAGAGATGCGCCGTCGGGCTTTTCCATGAGGTTCGTGAGCGTCGCACGGCTCGCCCCTTCCGGCAGAATGACCTGCACGTCCCCCGTCTTCCCCGCCCATTCGTAGAAACGCAGCAGCAACGCGTCGCTGTCCTCCGCCTTCTTCAGGGCGGTGAGCACGACGTTGTCCCCGGTGATGCCGGCAAATGAATGCTGAGCGGGCAGGCTGCCGTCGTGTGCCTCGACCTGGAACCCGCGTAGCGGGTAGTTGAATTCATAGCCGCGGCGCACGGTGAGAGCCTGCTTCCAGTCGCCAGAATGCGGGTACAAAGAATAACTGAACTGGTGATGGCCGCGATCGGCTTCGGGATCGGGCCAGGTCGGAGACCGCAAGAGCGAGAGTCGAAGTACGTTGCCCTTGGCGTCATACCCATATTTCGATTCGTTGATCAGACTGAATCCGTGGTTGCCGTCGCCGAGGTCGGCCCAGCGCAGTGCGGGGACCTCGAATTTCGCCGCTTCCCAACTATTGTTACGCGTGGTCGGACGCTCGATGGAGCCGTAAGGAATTTCGTAAGTTGCCTGAAGACTCGACGCCGCCAGCGGAAACGCAGCCTTCAAGAGCACGTGGGTTTCGTGCCAATCAATGTTGTTGTTTACATCCACGCGATCAAGTCCCGCATACAAGCTGATGTCTTGAACGAACTTCGAATTCTGCCAAGTGCGCACGATCCGTATCGTTGCTCGCACCGGGCCTTTTTCGATCAGTTCCACCGAGTCGGCCTGGTCCAACGTGGTAACGTGTTTCTCGAAATCAGCGTCGATGTTCCAGGCGTCGTAGTCTTTCGGAGTGTCCTGAAACGCCTGGAGTTGATTGCCGCAACCACCAGGGGCAATCGATTCGAAGTTCGCAGCTTTGTTGTAGAGGCTCGTGACGCAGCCTGTCTTGGGATCGACCGTCATGCGAAGCAGCGAGTTCTCAAGAGTCAGTCCGCTGGTCTTAAGGTCGGTCGGCGCGGAACTGCCGCCGGAGACGACGTGCAGGACCTCGTATCCGAGGGATGGAACTTTCCTTACTCCTACCAGCAGACGATAGGTGTGAGTGGTCGAATTCCTGGAGAGCTCCTGGAAGGGCAGGGCTTTGCCTTGAGGATCGAGTACCGCGAGCCCGGCCTTCGGCGCGGCGGGCAACTGCACGTCAAAGGTGGCCAAGTCGGTTCGCGACCAGGCTAAAGGGTTGACCACCATCATCGGCACTCCGCTGGATGCGTTGCCCGTTCTCACCTGCGATGAAATGGTTTTGAGCGCATTGATCGACGCTTCCTCGGTAGTCCAGCGAACCACATCGTAATCACGCTGCGAGTCTATATAAAGCACACCAATGCCGGAGCCCGCCGCCAGATCGTGAAACTGGTTGAACAAAGTTTTCTGCCACGCTTCGGTGAGCCGGGTATTCGGATACGTTGCCCCGAAGAGCCAGGCCAACGACGAATACTTCTCGGCATTCAACAACTGCTCTTCGCTTTGCCGCATATTCAGTTTGTGGTTGGCCTGCGTGGTCATGACGCCGCGGTGATATTCAAAATACAACTCGTCGTTCCACACCGGGAGACTGAGTTTGCCTTCGGGAGGGGAAGGCAGGCGCGCGGCGCCACTCGCCATTTCCTTGTAGTTCCACGTCGGGGCATGCTCGCTATCGAGTTTGGTTTCGATCTCGGAAAAGAAATCCTGCGCCGTGCCGAATTTCAGGTGTGGAATGACCCGGTCAGGACTGGTCCAGTGGAGGCCGCTATCGAGCATGCTCCGGGTCGGGCCGCCGCCATGGTCGCCGACGCCAAACAGGTGCATCATGACGGGCGCGCCGGGGTTCAGTTTCCGGGCGGTGGCGACATCGCTTGCGATTCTGGTCGGTTCAATCTCGTTGACATAATCGTGTGGAAAGCAGGTCAGGACGCGGCTTCCATCCGGCGATTGCCACCAGAAGAGTTTCAGCGGCAACGGGTTCGTGTCATTCCACGCCATTTTCTGGGTCACAAAATAATCGATTCCAGACTTCTTGTAGATCTGCGGCAACTGCCATGTGTACCCGAACGAATCCGGGTTCCATCCGATGCGCACGTCGACGCCAAACTTCGTCTTGAAGTAGCGTTTTCCAATCAGCAACTGGCGCACCAGAGATTCGCCGTCGGGCATGTTGAGATCGGGTTCCACCCACATTCCGCCGACCATTTCCCAGCGTCCTTCTTTGACGCGATCGACAATCTGCTGGTGCAGAAACGGATATTTTTCTTCCATCCACTGGTTGTAGGCGGCCGCCGATTGCGTGAAGGTGTACTGGGGATACTCGTGCATCAGTTGCAACGCGGTGCCGAAAGTGTGCCGGACCACATCGACGGTCTCAGTCCAGGGCCACAGCCAGGCGGCGTCGATATGGGCGTTTCCCGTCAAGCGCACCGACGTCCCCTGCAAGTCGGGCTTTATCTCTAACAGCAGTGCGTGCGCCTTTTCGAGCGAGGCGTCAAATGCCTGCTGCTTCGCGTCACCCAGGGCGCGGAGATCCACCGCGTTCGCAGCTCTTTCCACGCCCTCTGCCACGGGTTGCGATTTTGCTCCGAGCGACGGGACGAGGGCCGACGCAGATTCGATCTCCTGCAACAGATCGAGCGGGCTCGGTCGAGAGTTGGCGAACTCGACGCGGATCACCGCCTCTTCGAAATGTTTCTTGTCGACGGTTTGCAGAAGTTTGACGGCGATCAGAACCTTGTCTCCCGGCTTCACGGGATCGAGCATGACGATGGGCTCCAAATCCTCGCCCATGGCCACGCGCCGTCCGTTGAAATACACAATCTCAGGCATCGGGCCGTTGCAGTAAGCAGAGAACCGGAACCAGAGCTTGGTGCCCGTGAGGTCGTATCCCTGCAGCGTTGGCGGCACTTCAACCCATCGGCGATACCACACGGCGTCTTCCGGAGCCAGAGTTCCTTTCTTGACCACGGCCCAACTGCTGTCATCGAGCGCGATATCCTCGCCGTGCGGCACGTCGCCGGCGTGGTAGCGCCATTCATCCGCCGCAAGATGGGTCAACCCCCGCAGCTGAGAGGTTACGGCGTCGATCGCCGGACTTACAAGTTTTGGTGGCTGGCTTTGAGCGGCGGCGTGCAACGCCAGGACGGAGGTTGCGAGCAATAAGAGAAAGTTTTTTGCGGTTCGAATCATGAACCCCCTTGAACCCGCGCCAAAAATGGATGTGTGCTTGTACCGATCCCTACTTGTAGCAGGGCTGGACGCTCTCGGCAATCACCGTTTGATTCTGTTCGACCAGGCCTTCAATGTAAACCAACGCTTGCCCCAAAATGAATGGCCCCCGTCCTTTGAGGAGCGGGGGGCCATGCAGTTTTAGCCGACAATTAGCTAGTCGTCGTTATCAGCCGGGCCGGCTGTGTTTACCATTTGTTCCGCTTGCTCGTAGAGTTCGTTCTGCTCTTTTTGGTAAGCGGCGCTTTCCAGCGTCTTGCTCTTCGCGGCTTGATCGTGCAGTTCGTCTGCCTTGATCGAGAGCCGTATGAGGACGCCCAGACGGCGGCTGTCCCGATCGGGAGCCGACGTGTCCAGCTTGTTGACCAGCGACCAGATCTTCTTGCCTTCCTGCGAAGGGGTGATGGTCGGATCGAGGTTGAAGTTAATCTGGTCAGCTGTAATGCCGTTGTAGGTGGGCTGGAGCATGTCGCGCAAGTCGGTGGCGAAGAGGTCACCGAAATTGTTTGCGGGCACGCCCAACAGCAGATCCTCGGTCTTCACCACCGAAGCCGTGGAGTAGTGACGCGTGGCAATGAAGCTCGGCTTGGCGAACGGGCTGATCACCAGCAACGGCGTGCGGTGCGGGTGAACGTGATCGAGCGAGGACTGCGCATCGTCATAAGTCATGAAGATGGCAGCGCCGGTATTCTTTGCCGCGTTGTAGTAGATCGGGCTTTTCATGATGTGCTGCACCACCATGCCCAGACCCACGTCGCCGTCGCCCACCTGCTGCAGCGGACCGTTGGTTACCACCGCCCCGGCATTGGGAGCCTGCACCCCCCCGGTGTGGTCGTTCGGCTGGTAGATGTAGAGGAACTGCGGCAGCGTACCCGCATTCACCATGGCATCGAAATCCTTGATGAATTCGAGCGCCCGCCGCTGGTCCGAGATATTGAAGTTGTAGCCCGGATAGTTCAGATCCAGGCGCGAACTGCCGTTTTTATTGTTAGTTCCCAGGATGCCAAGGATCGGCAGCTTCGCAAAGTAAGACTGCCCGAGACCTTGCACGGGAGTGCTCACATCGCCGGCATTGACCACCGGGTAGCTGGAGATCGTGAAGTTATCCGGCAGCAGCGTGGGATAGCCCAAGTTGCCGCTGGCCGGGTCGTTGATCGTGGTCGGCACGCTCGTGCCGGTGTCGGTGCCATCGATGCGGACTAGTTCACCATAGTCTTTGAACGACTTGTTCCAGCGTGCCAGGTTGTTGAAGATGTATCCATTTTCCGGATAATCCTCGGGTTCGAAGTTCTTGTTGACCTGCATGCCGCGGCCGCTCTTCACCAACAGCGTTTTCTCCGTGTAGTCGGTGGCCGTGCCGGAAGAAGCGAACTGGTGACCCGCATCGCTCTCCTCCGAATCCGAGTAGTAGTTGACCCCGGCGGCGAACGCCGTTGCCAGCGCCTGCGTGTTGAGGGAGACTCCGGTGTACTGTCCGTTCAGGTAAGTGGTCCCGTCGGCGTTGTTGAAGGTCGGGCCCGCGAAATTTCCGAAGTACGAGCCCAGGTTCCCGAGCATCGAGTCAAACGTCTTGTTCTCATGCTCGATGAAGATCACCGTCTTGATGCGTGCCGAACCAGCCGTCCCGCCCATGGGAACAACCGAAGTGTCCACCGAATTCTGCACCGCGAAGTTGTTCGTCTGCACGGTGGTGTTGTCCCACGGAGTGGTGGCCAGGTTGACCTGTTGCAAGCTGCCGAAGATGTAGTTGCTGTCTACCCTGGAATCCGACGCCAATCCCGTGGGCGGAGGAGTCTGCCCGCTGGCGCCCGTCGTGTCGATGGCATTGTTGATATCTTCACCGACGCCCTTGGCGTTCGTGATGTACAAGGTGTTTCCATCGGGGCTAATGGCCAGACCCGTCGGATACCAGCCTGTGGGGATGCGGCCGAGCAGGCTCGGGTTGAGCGGGTCGGTCACGTCAATCACCGCCACCGCATTGATGCCGGCTTCCGCGACGAACAACTTGGTGTTGTCGGGCGACACCACCGTCGCGTTCGGGTACGCGCCCTTGGCCAATGTGATTTTCTTGGTTGAATTGTTGAGGTAAGCGACGAACGTTGCACCCAGATCGTAGTCCCCTCCCGCAGGCCCACCGCCCTTCATGATGTAGCGCGCCAGGTGGTCATCGTTGGTTTTGGCAACGAACAGAACTTCGGTTCCATCCGGGCCCTTCACGACTGCCATGGCCGAGGGGTGAACATCTCCGATGGCGTTGTTGGCAGTGAGACTCAGTGCGTTCCCGAGATACTTGCCATACTTCGGAGTAGCCAGTCCGGCAAAACCACCCTTCGCGGCATAGACCTCCACCGATGACGTCAAAGGAAACGTTCCCTTGCTCGCGACCGGAGCGTAAAAGCCATCGGGCACGTTGGCGCCGGTTGTTCCCAGAGCCGTGAGTTGAAAGGTGTTGGGGTCATAGGTGGGATTGGCGAACTTGTACTCCTCGATGCCCCAATTCGAAACCGCAATCCGATCGCCCGCGGCGTTCACCGCGATCCCGTAAGGAAATGCGCCCGCCGGCAGCTGCTTCGTTATGCCTTTGGTGTTGGTGTCGATAATCGCGATGCTCTGATCGCCGTTGCACGCCACATAAAGATACTTGCCATCCGGCGAAAGCTGTATCCCCGCCGGGAACGTGATTTTCGCCCCCGACTTGCTAAAGCCCGAAGGTGTCGAGGTCGCTGACGTTAACGGCGCGCCCGCAATATAATTCGAGACGTATCCCGCGTTCTGTGGAAGCGTCGGAGGAATGATGATGTTGGCCGGACTCCCCGCCGTGAGTACGCCTGTCGACGAAAGCGAGAACAGTTTCACATCGTTGTCCGGCCCGCCCGCTGCCCATACCGTGTAAGGGCCGCCGGCTGGACCGCTGATCTGCAGGCCGATGAAGAACCTCTGCGCAGTGTGCAACTGCGACACCACGCTGAAGCCGGAAGTGTTGACCACGGTCAGCGAATAGCCGCCCACGTTGGTCGCGCTCTGGTAGGAACTGTACCCGCCTTCCCGCTCGTCGTCGTTGGACGAAACCACAAACTGGCCATCCGGCGTCACCGCAACGCCGAGCGGGTTCATCCCGATCTGAATGCTGTTGCCCGCGGGCGTAACTTTCTTGCCGTTGGGCAGCACGCCGGCATAGTAGCTGCCAAACTTGTTAGGGCCTGCGAGAATCTCCGCGTTCGAGTAAAACGGATTGCTCTCCGCCTGGTCGTATACCGGAGCCGTCACCGCGCCCCAGTTCGATGTGTTGATGGATTGTCCAAACGCGATACCCGTGCACAGCGCAATGGCGATCAACGGCCGGAAGAACTCCAAAACCCTATTCCCGCGCCCGACCTGCGAGAATTTCATGAAATCTCCAGAAAACATACCTCACCCTCCCCGTGGCTCTTTTTCTCATCAAAGAGACCCGCATTGAGAGGTACTACTCGCATGTTTCGCACTCGTAACAGGAATGTGAACCGCAGATGAAAATTCGCAGATTGAAACTCCCGCCCCGGTGGCCCGGCCTTCGCCTCCATCCCCACCCTGAAGGGGCCCGGTCCAAGCGGTTTGGGCGGGGATCGCCCCACAGGCCCTGATCTTCCGTGATCTCGGAAGACTCCTCGCCAATTGCTAAGCTCTCATTGAGTTCCAGGAGGGCCCGTGCCCGCAACCGCGCAGAAATCCGCTCAGAAATCGACCATCAAGATTCTTTACAGCGAGTCGGATCAACCCACTCTCTCCGCCCAAGCCGCCGAAATGACCAAAGCCGGCCATCACGTGACCACTGCCCTCGACCGCCACGGCGTTCAGGAAGCCCTAAGCCGCGATGCTTTTGATCTCGTTATCCTCGGCGCCACCTTGTCCAGGGACGATCGCCATCACCTGCCCTACATGGTCAAAAAAGCCCACGGAGGAACCAAAGTTCTGGTCATGCACGCCGGCACTCACCATCACGAAGTCGACGCCGCCATCGACTCGAGCATGAGCATGCACCTCATCCTCGAGCGCATTGCAGCCCTGCTTCAGCCCGTCGCCGTAAGCTAGCCGAGACAATACCTCCAAAAGAAAAAAGGTCTGGCAGCGTGGGAGAGAGTCGCACTCCGCCAGACCCGCAGGACCACTTCCAGGCTTGACGAGATCATTCTCCCCATCCCCAGCTCCGCAGTTGTCACCCCCGTGTCAATTTGCAGTCATGTTTTCTGCCGCGTCTTTTCCTTCGTGGACCTTAGTGTCGTTGGTGGTGAACGCTTCTGATTCTCGGCGGCGGGAAGCCCAAATTTAAAATGGGCCGCCAGCCAAGAAGCGGTGACTCTTCCTTGGCTATCGGCCCATTCGATCCGGGCTAGGATCGGAGGTGATACCTACATCGTAGACCCTCCGCCTCGATTGTCAAGGATCAACTTCCATGCTTTCCAGAAAATTCGGACCGTTTCAATTTGAGAAATTCCCGTCCAAAACCCGCTCCAAACATTGACACTCACCAACCTACGGTGTTATTTTTATTGGTTTTAGAAGCAGCGTTTCTTCCAGCGGAATCAGTCAGCAGGATCTAAGGATTCGATCGTCAGTTCGATCATCACAAAATGGACCAGACCCTCCGACAACTAGGCGAATTACTGCTCGGAGCCGTGCCCACTGTCATCCTTCTGGCAACGCTTTACATCCTCTATACGGTTCTCGTCTATCGCCCGCTCACCGCCGTGCTCGCCGAGCGCCGCAGCCGCACCCAGGGTGCCATGGAAAAAGCGCGCGCCGACATCGCCGCCGCCGAAGCCCGTACCGCCGACTACGAGCAGCGCCTCCGCGAAGCCCGCCAGAAGATCTTCAAGAACCAGGAAGCCCGCCGCCAGCAGGCCACCCAGTCTCGCACCCAGGCTGTACAACAGGCCCGCACCCGAGCCCAGGAACAAGTCAAATACGCCCGCGCCGGCATGGAAGAAGATAAGCAGCAAGCCATGTCGAAGCTGCAATCCGACGCCGCCCGGCTCGCCACCGATATCGTGCGCACCGTCCTCCGCCCCATGGCATCCCCCACCCAGGTCGGTGGCCAATGAGAATGCCGCGGAACGACTCTACAGCCTGTGCAAAAACCCGTGTAGAGACGGGGCTTGCCCCGTCTCGGATTGCCGGAACACTTTGGTTAGAGAAGGGCTTTTGGGGAGGGCACGACTTTGCAGCCCGCGGAAAGACCCAAGAATGTTCGGATCACCGTGAAAGAGCGGCCCTTCAGGGCCGCGTACGTCCCGTTAATTCAATGTGGGCTTTAGCCCCAGTGGTCGTTCCTCCTCGGCGGATTGCATTTTTCCGCAAGCTGTTCGGTGCCGTAAATTCCGCTGAACAAAACCCGGCTTTAGCCGCTGAGGGCCAAACGCCGCCCGCAATCGCCCGCCCGCTGCTGGCGCTAGCCCTGCTCGCCTTCTTGTCGTTAGTTTCGGCACGAACCTTCGCCTACGCGCAGGAACAACCCGCGGTCCAGCCTCCCGCGCCAACCTCCGCCCAGCCCGCCAAAGAAGCCATCCAATCCGCACCCGAGCAAAAGACGATCAGCGGAGAACTCGCCCATGAAAAGCGCGAGTCGACCGGAGCTGACGAGGAAGAAGAGTACGCAAATCTCAAGCACGCTGTGTCGATCCAATGGCTGGCGCGTAAAACGGGACTGAGTGTGCACCACGCTCATCTGCTGGCACTCTGGCTGAACTTCGCGGTCATTGCGGTCGTCGTAGTCTGGGCCGTGCGTAAGTTCGTGCCCGGCATGTTGCGCAACCGCGGCGCCGCCGTCCAGCGAGCTCTGGAAGAAGCGCGCGCCGCCAGCCAGGATGCCAATCGCCGCTTAACCGACATCGAGAATCGTCTCCGCCAGTTGGACGTCGAAATCGGACGGATGCAGGCCACCGCCGAAAAAGAAGCCGAAGCCGAGGAAGGCCGCATCCAGAAAGCCGCCGAAGACGATATTCGCAAAGTGGTGCTGGCCGCCGAGCAGGAAATCGCCGCCGCCGCCAAGCAAGCCCGCCGCGAATTGAGCACCCATACCGCCAGCCTCGCCATCGCCCTGGCGCGCCAGCAGATCAATGTTGATTCCAATACCGACCAGGTGCTGGTTCGCACCTTTGCCTCCAAGCTCGCGTCGCAAAACGACAGCGGAAAGGACGGCAAGTAGTCATGGCCTCCGTAGTCGGCACCTATGCCCGCGCCTTCGCCGATGTAGTAATGACGGCGAAAAACCAGCTCGACTCCGCGCGTGCCCTTCAGGAATTGCACAGCATCGAGGCGCTCCTCAAGGAAAGCGATCAATTGCGCCGCGTTCTGGAAAACCCGTCCATCCCCGGCGACCGCAAACGCGCCGTACTCGATGCCATTACCCAGCGCATGGGCACGACCCGGCAAGTGCGAAATTTTATTGCCGTACTAACCGATCATCGTCGGCTGCCGTTGTTCAGCGAAATCCTGAAACAACTGCAACAGGAATTGAACGACCGCCAGGGCTTTGCCGAAGCAAAAGTGAGCACCGCGCGCCAGCTGAGCGACCCCGAAAAACAAGTCCTGGAAACCGAGATCGCAAAATTAACCGGCAAAAAGGTCCGGGCAAAATACGATCAAGACGCCACCCTGCTAGGCGGAGCGGTAGTGCAAGTAGGCAGCACCATCTATGACGGTTCCGTAAAAGGCCAGTTAGAAAAAATCAGGGAGCAGTTAGTGGAAGCCTAACGGAGTAGAGCTACGAGCTACGAGCACCCAGGTTCGCTCGCAGCCGAAGCCGAGAGCCCGAAGCCGAGAGCCCGAGACGAAAAGCGAACGACGAACAGCGAACGACGAACGACCAGCGACTGACTTTATGGCCCAAATCAAAGCAGACGAAATCACCCAATTAATCCGCGAGCAAATCGAGAACTACGAGTCCAAGATCCAGGTCGACGAAGTCGGCACCGTCATTACCTTAGGTGACGGCATCGCCCGCGTCTACGGCCTCGACAAAGTTATGGCCGGCGAGTTGCTCAGCTTTCCGCACAACGTCGCCGGAATCGCCATGAACCTCGAAGAAGACCAGGTCGGCGTGGTTCTGCTAGGCGAATACACCGAGATCAAGGAAGGCGACGAAGTCAAGCGCACCGGCCGCATCGTGAGCGTCCCCGTCGGGGATGCCCTGATTGGCCGCGTCGTCAACTCGCTAGGCGTGCCCATTGACGACAAGGGTCCGATCGCCACCGACAAATTCATTCCGCTGGAACGCCTCGCTCCCGGCGTCATTGACCGCCAGCCCGTACGCGAACCCATGGCCACTGGACTGAAGGCCATCGACTCCATGATCCCCATCGGTCGCGGACAGCGCGAACTGATCATTGGCGATCGCCAAACCGGCAAGACCGCCGTTGCCCTCGACACCATCATCAACAGCAAGGGCAACAACCTCGTCTGCATCTACAACGCCATCGGTCAGAAGCGCTCGTCGATCGCACAGGTAGTAAAAATTCTGGAAGATGCCGGCGCCATGGAATACACCATCGTGGTCGCGGCTTCCGCTTCTGAACCCGCTCCCATGCAGTACATTTCGCCTTACGCGGCCTGCGCCATGGGCGAGTTTTTCCGCGACAACGGACGCCACGCTCTTTGTATCTACGACGATCTTTCGAAGCACGCCGCCTCCTATCGCGAAATTTCGCTCTTGCTCCGCCGTCCTCCCGGCCGCGAAGCCTATCCCGGAGACGTTTTCTATCTCCACTCGCGTCTGCTGGAACGTGCCGCTAAGCTCAGCAACGCGAACGGCGGAGGATCGCTTACCGCGCTCCCCGTGATCGAGACCCAGGCCGGCGACGTTTCGGCTTACATTCCGACGAACGTAATTTCGATTACCGACGGCCAGATCTATCTGGAAACCGACCTCTTCAACCAGGGCGTCCGCCCGGCCGTGAACGTCGGACTTTCCGTAAGCCGCGTAGGCGGCAGCGCGCAGATCAAGGCCATGCGCCAGGTGGCCGGAACCCTCAAGTTGGAACTAGCCCAGTACCGCGAACTGGCCGCCTTCGCCCAGTTCGGCAGCGATCTCGACAAAGCCACGCAGGCGCAGCTCAATCGCGGGAAACGGCTGGTTGAACTCCTGAAGCAGGGACAGTTCTCGCCCCTCCCCTTCTCGAAACAGATTCTCATCATCTTCGCCGGCACCAGCGGAGTGCTCGACGACATGCCAGTAGAACAGGTGCGCGACTTCGAGAAAGATCTTTACAAGTACGTGGAAACGACAAATCCAGGCCTGCTAAACACCATCATGGAAAAAAAGATTCTCGACGACAATCTGAAAGCGGATTTGTCGAGGGTAATCAAAGAAGCAAAACAGCAGTTCGTAGATGCAAGGCAAGCAGTGAAGTAGTACCCAGTTGCCAGTACCCAGTACCCAGTCTTGGTGTTTCTGGGTACTGGGTACTGGCAACTGGCAACTGACTTATGGCAAACATTCTCGACATCCGGCGCCGCATCCGCAGCGTGGTCAACACGCGGCAGATCACCAAGGCCATGAAGACCGTCTCCGCCGCCAAGTTGCGCCGCGCGCAAGAAGGTGCGCTCGCCGCCCGTCCCTATTCGCGGATGCTCACCAACGTTCTCAAATCGCTGGTCTCGCGAGCCGATATTTACGACCCCATCACCGGAGAGCCGCGCCATCCCCTGCTCGCCGAGCGCCCGGAAAACAACATCCTCCTGATCGTAGTTACCGGAGACAAAGGCCTGGCCGGGGCGTTCAACACCAATATCCTGAAAATGGTTGCGAAATTCATTCAGTCCAAACCCGATCAGAATATCGACGTCGAATGCATAGGCCGCAAAGGCCGCGACTTCATGCGAAGACGCTACCCGATTGCTCCCGAGAGGCCCGCTGCAGAAGAAGCGACTGCCGATGGAGCGACGGGCGCCTCGCCCGTCCAGCCGGGAGATGAGGTTACACCCCCGCGCGCCAGTCGCGTGCAGATCGTTGGCGAGTATGTAGGAGTTCTAGGCAAAGTCGACCACAATTTCGCCAATACTCTGAGCCAGAGCGTGATCGCCCGCTACACTCGCGGCGAGATTGACGGCGTCTACATTCTCTTTAACGAATTCAAGTCGGTCATTGCGCAACGTCTGGTCGCCGACCGCCTCCTTCCCATTAAGGAGATCGGCGAAGTCGATGTCCTCATGGCCGAAGAGGGTTCGCTCGAGGAACGCAAGAAGCGAATCGAAGCGGCGAAGTCGGCGGGCGTCGGCTTGCGCCTGCCCGACACCAGCGCCGCCGACGAGGCCGCCGCCAAATTTGCGACCTTGCCGGTGGATTACATCTACGAGCAGCCGCCCCACCAGCTTTTCGAAGGAATTTTGCCGAAGTACATTGGCATCCAGATTTTTCATGCGCTGCTCGAGTCCGTGGCCGCCGAACACGCCGCCCGCATGACGGCGATGGACGCGGCCACCGCCAACGCCAGCGATATGATCGATTCCCTGACGCTAATCATGAATCGCGCGCGCCAAGCGAAGATTACAAAAGAGATTATCGAAATAGTAAGTGGAGCGGCAGCACAGTAGAAAACATTTAGCAGTTGTCATCCCGAGCGAAACGAGGGATCTGCAGTTTGTCAGCACGTGGCAAGAACCTTGGGCGAACAGCGAACGACCAACGACCAACGACCTTGAGACTTTAAATCTATGTCAGAAAATATCGGAAACGTAATCCAAATCGCAGGCCCCGCCGTCGACGTGCAATTCACCGAAGGAGCCATGCCGCCCATCTATCAGGCCCTCCGTGTCATCAGCGACGGCTTCACCGTGCCCTCCCCCATCAACGTCATTCTAGAAGTGCAACAGCATCTAGGCGAAGGCCGAGTCCGCTGTGTCGCCATGGAAGCGACCGATGGCATGGTGCGAGGGATGAAAGCTGTCGATCAAGGTGGCCCCATTTCCGCCCCCGTAGGACGCGGCACCTTAGGCCGAGTGATGAACGTGATCGGCGAACCCGTCGACAATCTAGGTCCCATCGCGTGCACGAAGAGAATGCCCATTCATCGCCTGGCGCCCGCGTTCGATGAGCAGTCGACCACCGCCGAGATGTTCGAGACCGGCGTGAAAGTAGTTGACCTGATCCAGCCCTTCCTGAAAGGCGGAAAGATCGGCCTCTTCGGCGGCGCTGGCGTAGGCAAGACCGTAGTCATCATGGAGCTCATCAACAACGTAGCCAAACAGCACGGAGGATTCTCGGTGTTCGCCGGAGTAGGTGAGCGCACCCGAGAAGGCAACGACCTTTGGCTGGAAATGAGCGAGTCCGGAGTAATCAAGCCCGGCAAACCCGAAGAATCAAAAGCCGCGTTGATCTACGGTCAGATGACCGAGCCCCCAGGAGCCCGTCTAAGAGTAGCGCTAACCGCTCTAACCGTAGCCGAATATTTCCGCGATGAAGAAGGCTCCGACACCCTCCTCTTCATCGACAACATTTTCCGTTTCACCCAGGCGGGCTCCGAAGTATCAGCCCTGTTAGGCCGCATGCCATCGGCTGTGGGTTATCAGCCTAACTTAGCCACGGAGATGGGGGAATTACAAGAGCGGATTACTTCCACTAAGAAGGGGTCGGTGACTTCGGTACAGGCGATTTATGTGCCGGCGGATGACTTGACGGATCCGGCTCCGGCTACTACGTTTGCCCACCTCGACGCTACGACCGTGCTTTCGCGTGCCCTAACTGAGATTGGGATTTATCCGGCGGTGGATCCTTTGGCCTCCACTTCGCGGATTCTTGATGCTCGGATTGTTGGACAGGATCATTACGATGTGGCGCAGATGGTTAAGAGAACTTTGCAGACTTATAAAGACCTGCAGGACATCATCGCCATTCTGGGCATCGACGAACTTAGCGAAGACCAGAAGGTGACAGTCGCGCGAGCGCGAAAAATTCAGAAGTTCCTCTCGCAACCATTTTTTGTGGCGGAGCAGTTTACGGGTACTCCTGGCCGTTATGTGAAGATTGCCGATACGGTGAAAGGGTTCCGCGGCATCGTGGAAGGGAAGTATGACGACATCCCCGAGCAGGCTTTCTACATGAAGGGAACGATCGAGGAAGTGCTGGAGACGGCGGAGAAGATGAAAGGCGCAGCAGCGTAAGATCAGTCGCTGGTCGCTAGTCGTCAGTCGTTGGCAAATGCGCCAGGGGCTAACGTCTGAGCTAACGACTAACGACTAACGACTCACGACAAATGACCGATACCTTCCAACTCGAAATCGTCACCCCCTCCCGGCTGATGGTGAAGGAGGCGGCGGAGGAAGCGCAGATCCCAGGATCGAACGGGTATCTGGGCATTCTTCCCGGACACGCTCCTCTGATTACCGAACTGGCCGTCGGGGTGATTACTTACAAGGCGAATGACGTGACGCACACGCTGTCAGTGGCGTGGGGGTTTATGGAAGTGCTGCCAGACAAGGTAACGATTCTGGCGGAGGCGGCCGAGCGTCCGCAGGAAATTGACGTAGAGCGCGCGCAAAAAGCCAAAGACCGCGCCGAACAGCGGCTCAAGAGCAACGATCCTCAGGTGGACTACACGCGCGCGGAAGACGCCTTGCAGCGCGCGGAAACGCGGCTGAACGTGGCGAAAGAAAAGTAGCTTTCCTAAACACGACTTTTCGAATAAGCCCCCCCTTCTTCAGGGCCGTTCTTGTTTTCCTGCAACGGAACATGGGTGCCTCATCCCCCGAGTCCTTCGAGTCCCTCTCCTTCCACTTTCTTGGCAGCCGAAAATGCGGTAGCTTATGTTCGTGTCTGATTCGACCGCCACTTTGTCTGCGGGAGACGTCGTCGGCAACTACAAAATCCTCGGCCTGGCCGGAGCCGGGGGTATGGGCGTGGTGTATCGCGCGCTCGATGTGAAGCTGGAGCGCACGGTGGCGCTGAAGTTCCTTCCTGAACACCTGGTTTCGAGCAGCGAAGACAAGGAGCGGTTTCTGCGCGAGGCGCGGACGGCTTCTTCGCTCGATCATCCTAACATCGGCGCGATCTACGGCATGGAGGAAACGGGCAACCGCTCCTTCATCGTAATGGCGTATTACATGGGGGAAACTCTGGCGGCGAAGATTCGCGGCGGTCCTCTGCCCATAGGCGACGCAGTGGACATCGGCATCCAGATGGCCGAGGGGCTGGCGGCAGCGCATGCGGGCACGGTGGTGCATCGCGACATCAAGCCTTCCAACGTGATCCTGACGCAGAGTGGAGTGGCGAAGATTGTGGACTTCGGCCTGGCCCGGCTGGCGTCGACTACGGGGAGCACGCGGAGCATCAGCACGGCGGGCACGATCGGCTACATGTCGCCGGAACAGACGGTGGGCAAGTTTGTCGACCAGCGGACCGATATCTGGTCGCTGGGCATCGTGCTGGCGGAGATGGTCACGGGGAAGAATCCGTTCTTACGGGAGACGCCGGCCGCTACCATTTACGCGATTCTGAACGAGCCGCCGCTGCCGATGGATGAGAGTCCGATCGACTTGTTGCGCGTGATTTATCGGGCGCTATCGAAGGAGCCCGCCACGCGGTACCAGAGTTGCCGCGAGATGGTGGCCGACCTGAAGGAAATCCGGAGCCGGCTTGGTCCCGAGGCGGCGTTAGCGCAAACGGGCAGCCGGCCATCGTCCCGAGCATCATCCCGGCCATCGACTCTGAGCGCGTCGCAGCTTGCCTCCGAACTACGGAAGCATATTGAACAAGCGTCGCGACCGACTTGGGGTACGACGGTTGCTCCGGTGCCGAGGTGGCACCGGTGGCTGGCTGGCGTAGGCGTGGGCGTGGTGGTCCTGGCGGCGCTCTCGTTTGTGCCGGCGGTGCGCGACCGGGTGGCTCAATGGTTTGGGCATCAGGAAGAACACATCGCAGTCCTGCCGTTTGAGAATGTGGGGAACGACCCCGCAAACGAAGCGGTTTCCGCCGGCCTGATGGACAGTCTCTCCAGCCGCCTGACCAACCTCGAAGTCGGTAAGCAGGCGCTTTGGGTAGTGCCGCCGAGCGAAGTGCGGCGGCGCAAGGTTGCCGATCCCGCCTCGGCCCTGCGTGAACTGGGAGCGACCGTTGCGGTCGAAGGAAGTCTGCAGCGCGAAGGGCAGATGATCCACCTGACATTGAATTTGATCGGCACCAAGACCATGCGCCTGATCGGCTCGGTGACGCTCGAGGACCGGGCCGGGGATTTCTCATCGCTCGAAGACCAGGCGGTGGCGAAGGTAGCCAAGCTGATGCGCATCGAGGCCACGCCCGAAATGCTGCACGCAACCGGCGGCGCGGCCAATGCGGGAGCCTACGAGTTGTACCTGAAGGCGCTCGGCTACACCCAGCGCTATGACAAGCCGGGCAATCTCGACCTGGCCATCGCGGCGCTCGACAATGCGGTGAAGGCAGACCCGCGCTTTGCCCTGGGATTTGCCCAGCTCGGCGAAGCCTACCGCCTGAAATACCGGCTGGACAAAGACAAAAAGTGGATTGATGAAGCTCTGGCGAATTGCCAGAAAGCGCAGCAACTGGATGATCGCTTGCCCGCGGTCTATGTGACCTTGGGGAAAATCCACGGCTACACGGGGCAATACGATCTCGCCTTGCAGGAGTACCAGCGCGCGCTACAACTCGATCCGCGCAGCGCCGACGCGGTGATCGGCCTGGCCACGTCCTACGACAGCGCGGGACGCACCGCCGATGCGGAAGCCGCCTTCCGGAAGGCCATCGCGCTTCGTCCCGATTCCTGGGACGGTTACAATTCTTTCGCCGCCTTCTTGGACGACCACCAGCGCCACGACGAGGCGGTTGCCCAGTATCGCCACGCCATCGAGCTCACTCCCGACAACGCAGCGCTCTATCTCAATCTGGGTGCGACCTACAGCGATATGGGAGACAAGTACTACCCCGTGGCCGAGCAGATGCTGAAGAAATCGATCGCCCTTGAGCCCACCTACCCCGCCTACGCCAACCTTGGATATCTCTACGACCAGGAGCGGAAGTACGCCGAAGCCGCCGCCATGACCGAGAAAGCCCTGCAACTGAACGACAAGGAATACGTGGTATGGGGCAACCTGGCGATTGCCTACGAAGGCCTCAAAGACAAAGAGAAGGAAGGCAGAGCGTGGGACCGCGAAATCGTCCTGCTCGAAGAGGCGGTCCGCGACACCCCGCGCGACGCCCTTGCGCAGTCCGCCCTGGGGTTGCTCTATGCCAAGAAAAAGCTTCGCGAAAAGGCCATTCCTCGCCTACAATCGGCACTCGCTCTTGCGCCCGACGACGCCAGCGTTCTACAGGGCGTCGGCCAGGCCTACGAAGACCTGGGTGATCGCGCTCAGGCGTTACAGTACATAGAAAAGAGCCTGCAGAAGGGTATTGGCCTTGCCAACCTGAAGAATATTCCCGAGCTGCAAGGCTTGCTGTCAGATCCCAGTTTCCGGCCCAGCGGTAAGTAAGTAAATTCAATCGAAAAGGAGCCAGCCATGGCCACAGCGCGCGTGATTCATCACAGAGAAGAAGAAGACCTTAACCCGCAGCCGATCGTGATTTCGAGTTCCGGCGTTTCGCCGCAAGCCTGCATCATTGGGAATGGGCAATCCGTCGCCTTCAGCAGTTCCGGTCCCACCGTAAACATTACGTTCGAGCCTGACGCCTTCGGGGTGGTGGTGTTTAACAATGTGAATGGTCTCAGTCCGACGAACCCCAACACGCAGCCCCCCCAGGTGAATAATCGGACGGTGAATTACAACATCGACGGCTCAAGCGTTTACCCCTACGCCATCGCGGTGGGCGGCGGCCCGATGTACGTGAAAGTGACCGCGGGGGATTGCACGCCGGACCCAGTGGTCCTTCCCCTCAATAGCAGTATTGAGATGATTAGTACCGACCAGAACTACAGCGTGAATTGGTTTACTTCGAATGGTGACCCCTTCACTCCGCCGCTCACCGAGATTTATAGCCAGGGTAACCCGCTGACCAAGCCTCATACGGAGAACCGACCGGTGGCAGACTACGGCTACAGGATTTCCCCGGGCAACCCCACGGGAACCGCTGGAGGCGGCACCGTGAAGGTCAAAAGCACGTAGTGGTCTGTGGCGCCGCAACCCTTTGCGGCGCTTGGTGCCAAAGTAAGGCGTAGCCCACGGGCTGCGCCTTTTTTTATTTTGCGGGAATTCAATATAACTTGGTCACAGCCATCTGAGCGAAGCCCGCTCTGCTAGACTTGCCAGTTTCCTTCTCTTCGTAGGCAATCACGAGCGAGGTCATGATGGCGATACAGCGGGTGGGAGTGATGGGGGCGGGCACGATGGGGAATGGCATTGCCCATGTGTTCGCCCGCTGCGGGTTCAACGTGGTGCTGTGCGATGTGGAGCAGCGCTTTCTGGACCGAGGCCTGGCCACGATTGCAAAGAATCTGGATCGCGAAGTGGCCAAGAGCAAAATTTCGGTGGGGGACAAGGCATCCACGCTCGGGCGAATTACGGCGGTGGTCGATCGGGCAAAGCTTGGGGATTGCGATCTGGTGATTGAGGCGGCCACGGAAAAATTTGAAATCAAGGCGGAGATCTTCCGCGACCTCGATCGCATGATGAAGCTGAAGCCGGAGGTGATTCTGGCCACGAATACTTCGTCCATTTCGATTACAAAGATCGGAGCCCTGACCGGCCGCGCCGACAAGGTGATTGGTATGCACTTCTTCAATCCCGTGCCGGTGATGAGACTGGTCGAAGTGATTCGCGGCCTCGCCACTTCGCAGGCTACGTTTCAGGCGGTGCGCGAACTCGCCGTGAAACTGGAGAAGACTCCGGTGGAGGTGAATGACGCTCCCGGATTTGTGTCGAACCGCGTGCTGATGCCGCTGCTCAATGAGGCGATGTACGCGGTGATGGAGGGCGTGGCCACGGCCGAGGCGGTGGATGAAGTGTTCAAGCTGGGGATGGCGCATCCGATGGGGCCGCTGACGCTGGCGGACTTTATCGGACTCGATGTGTGCCTCGATATCATGCGGGTGCTGCAGGAGGGGCTGGGGGATCCGAAGTATCGGCCTTGTCCGTTGCTGATCAAGATGGTGGATGCGGGCTGGCTGGGACGCAAAAGCGGGCGCGGTTTCTACACGTACTCGTAAGATTAAGATGAGGTGGTGAGCCAATTCTTGTAGCCGAGTAAGCCGCGAGCCGCGAGCTGCGAGGCATCCTGTTTGCTCGAAGCCCGTAGCTCGAAGCTCGAAGCCCACCAGTACGAAATTAGCGACTTATCAGAGATGGAGATATGACAACAGCTAGGGGCCAGATTCTTCCGGAAAGAAAATCGGGCGGCGACGCATTTTGTTATTTACTGGCGGCGATGTCGGGAGTGCTGGCGGGGTGGCTCGACATCAAAGTGGGCGACTTGCTGCTGACCGCGGTGGTGGTGCTCGCGGCCAACATGCTGCTCGGATTCATCAGCCCGCGCCGGCCGTGGCGCTGGGTGCTGGTGATCGGAGTGTTCGTGCCCGTGGTGGAGTGGCTGGCGTATTGGTTTCTGACCCAGAAGCCGGAGCGGGCGCAGATCTACGAGTCCTTTCTGGCATTCCTGCCGGGAATTGCGGGCGCGTTTGGGGGAGCGATGGGGCGCGGCGTGGTGGACAATTTGTTTGTGAAGAAGTGATGCGGGTATGTCTCTCGCGAGCGGACCCATCCCCGATTCGCTTTATTTCGCCGCCGCGTGGTGGTCGTAACTGATGACGCGCGTGATTTTCCAAGCGCCGTCTTTGTATTGCCAAAGGTGAATAAAACTCGCCTCGCCGAGCGGCTCGGTGTCGTCATGCCCCGGGTGGTGGAAACGGTGAACGCCCATTTCCACCGCGCCATAGCCCTTCATGGGATAGACCTGCAGACTGCCGGAAACGAGTTCCCGTGTAACTTTGCCGCAGATATTCTTCTTGACGCTCTCGGTCAAGTTTTGTTTGCCTAACGTTACTCCACCCTGATCGTGATAAAACTCGATGTCGTCGGTGAAGAACGAAGCAAACTTCTGCAAATCGCAATGGTTGTAGGAGTCGAATAGCGCGGTATCAAGGGATGCGATGGCACGGGTTAGTTCCTCCGGCGACTTGATGGTTTCAAGTGCTTGAGCGCGTGCGCGGACGAGGCACAGGGCAAACACGGGGACCAGTAAGAGGACCCGTAAAAGGGTTTTGGGGACCGAGAAGCGTCGATTCATGAGACTCCTGACTTTCCTGAAATAGCGGCCACACCGCAATCGACGATACGCAAGTGTGGAGGGGAAAGTTCCGTGGGTAGGTCTTGCCAGGGCAGTCCCCCCAAAGGTACCGACCATTGAAAAACTGTTCCCGCTTCCACAGCCGCTAGGGGTAAGCTACGCCTATGGGAGTGTCAGTGTCGGTGCTGGCTAGCGGCAGTCGTGGGAACTGCTCGCTGGTGGCGACGAGTACAACGCGGATTCTGGTGGATGCCGGTCTTTCCGGCCGCGAAACTTTCAAGCGGCTGCGGGCCCTCGGCGAGCGCGTCGAGGACATTTCCGCGATCGTGATTACGCACGAGCACTCTGACCACGTCGCCGGACTGCAACGGCTGGCAACCAAGTTGAACGTTCCTGTGTTTCTGACTGCTCCGACGCATCATGCCTGGAGCCGGGCGGTGCGCGACGAAAAGGGCGCGATTCCCGAGCTGCCGAAATCGGAACATTTTTCCGCGGGGCGGGGTTTTTGTGTGGGCGATATTGAAGTGATGCCGTTTACGATTCCGCACGACGCTGCCGATCCGGTGGGCTTCACCTTTCGCGCGGAAGGCGTGAAGATCGGTTTTGCCACCGACCTGGGTTACATGCCGGTGAGCGTGCGCGACCATCTGCGCGGCTGCACCGTGCTGGTGATGGAATCGAATCACGATGTCGAGATGCTGCGCTCTGGGCCTTACCCGTGGTCGGTGAAGCAGCGGGTGATGAGCCGGGTGGGTCATCTGTCGAATGACGCGCTCGCGGAATTTTTCTCCAGCGATTATGATGGAGGAGCAGAGTATCTGGTTTTGGCACATTTATCTGAACAAAATAACCATCCCGAAATCGCGCGAGCGGGGGCAGAACAGGCGCTCGGCGGCCGTCAGGGGCTGTGGCACAACCGTGTGCTGCTGGCCACCCAGACGGAAGTTCTGCAACCCATCCGGTTGTAACCTTTTATGAGTGAGTGTGTGGAACCGATCGTAGGGAAAATCCTTGCGGGATGGCGCTACGATATTTCCGGCCTGGCTCCGGAGATGCGCGGGGACTACGAACTGCATTTCACCAGCTGCGAGCACTGCCGTGCCCGCCAGAAACTACATCGCATCATTGATATTTCGTTGATCGCGCTGGCGTCGGTATCGGCCGCGGTGTTTCTGCTGGCGTTTGCGGTGATCCGCTATTTTGGGCCGCGCCACGCCATCTGGCTGGAGGTGGGGGCGCTGGCGGGCTTTGCTCTGTCGGCGCTGATCTGGCTGGTCGTGGCCGTGGCTACTCCCGCGCCCATGGTGATGGTGGATGCGGCGAAGCTTGGGGCGCGACACGTGCATGACCGGCTACCGGCGGAGATCCGCGAGCGCCTGCCGGAAGAAATCCGGGTGAAGATTACGGGGTCGTGAGCGGCCCCCGTGCGGTTACGACTCCCCCCTCTTTGACGGTCACAAACTTTATTCTTCCGCAGGACTTCTTGTGCATGAGGAGTGCAATGTGCGGGCGTTGATGCTGAGTGTGTTCGCAATCGGCTTGTGGGCATGTTGGGCTGATGCGCAGGACACCGGTCCAGACATTCGAGGAAACGTCCATAGCTGCCGCGACGCGGAGAACTGCCGATCCCTCGCTGCGCTCGGGATGACAAGTGCAAAAGAATTTCTCAGCGTCCTCGGCGGCTCGGCGGTAGTCGCTCAGTCAGAGCAGAAGACGGGGATGCCCGACGACATGCCGGGCATGGAGATGTCGCAGCCGGTGCCCGACTGGATGCCGTCTCCGCACGTGGGTTCGGGCACGGGATGGCAGCCGGCGGCGGCGGCCGGGCATGTGTGGATGAAAGCCTTTGGCGCATGGGATGTGATGGCGCACGGCGCTGTGTTTGCCGACGACAACGAGCCGGGTGGGCCGCGGGGCGCGGGCAAGGCGGAGTCGGTGAACTGGCTGATGCTGATGGAGCAGCACCAGTTGGGGCGGGGCAGCATCCTGTTTCGCGAAATGTTTTCCGCCGAGTCGCTGACCGCGCCGCATCCGGGATTTCCCGAGCTTTTCCAGACGGGCGAGACCTATCACGCTCAGCCGCTGGTAGATCACCAGCACCCGCACAATGTTTTTTCCGAGTTGGCGTTGGATTACACGCAGCCGATTGCCGGCAAAGTTTCCTGGCTGTTTTATGGCGCGGCGGCGGGCGAGCCGGCGCTTGGTCCGGTGGCTTTTATGCACCGCGCTTCCGCGTCGGAGTTGCCGATGGCGCCGCTGTCGCATCATCTGCAGGATTCCACGCACACCAGCTTTGGAGTGATCACAACGGGGCTGGTGGTGCAGCGGTTCAAGATTGAAGGCTCGGTGTTCAATGGCCGCGAGCCGGATGAGAAGCGTTATGGCATCCAGTTCGCACCGCTCGATTCTTGGTCGGCGCGCCTGAGCGTGGCGCCGTCGCGAAACTGGACGGCGCAGTACAGCTACGGGCGCCTGGAGCGTCCCGAGGCCCTGGAACCTGGCAGCCAGCGCCGGCAGACGGCGTCGGTGGAATATGTGCGGCCGCTGGCCCGCGGCTCGTGGGCCACATCGCTGGTGTGGGGACGAGTGCACAAGGAAGCCGTAGCCCGCAATCTGAACAGTTACTTGCTGGAGACGACGGCGAATTTCATGATGCGCAATTATGCGTTCTCGCGGATGGAACTGGTGGATAAAGACGAATTATTTCCCGGGAATCCACTGCTTCCGAGTTTTCGGATTGGAGCGTACACGTTTGGCGGAGCGCGCGACCTCGTCCAGAGCCGGCTTTGGCAGATGGCGCTGGGTGCGGATTTCACATTTTATTCAAAGGCGTCGGCGTTGGACAGCGCTTACGGGAAAAACCCAGTGTCGTTTCAGGTTTTTCTGAGAGTGCGCCCGGCTTTGAGTCATCACGGGCATTGAATCTCTTTAAGTCGTGCCCTGACAGCCCGGAAAACCAGGTTCAGCTTCTCTCTCTGCGTCCACGGCGCCGCGGCGGTGAAAGAGCTGCGCCGCGTTCCCCGGCCCCGGGGGCTCGCGCCATTACCAAAAGGGGTTCGCAGGAAAAATCTGGAATGACGGCGCTCGCGTTTAGGTGCAGAATCTAGAAGCGCGGAATTTATGACCATGGGCCCCGCAGTACGGCTGGTGCGGCAGATTCAGATCGCCATGCTGGTGAGCACCGCGCTGTGTGCGGTCGCGGGAGAAAGATTCGCCCAGACACTGGCGCACAATCCGGCGAATACTTTGTTTCACGCTCTCTCTTTGATTTCGATCAGCCTCGTGGGCGCGACCGTCGTGGTGCGCCGGACTCTGGTCTTGCCCTCCGAAGCGCTGCTGCAAGAAAAGTCCGACGACAGTGTAACCGTGGCGCGCTGGAGAACGGGCTACCTCGCTTTGTACGCGATGTGCGAAATGTTGGGCGTGTTTGGGCTGATTCTGCGGATGGAGGGCTTTGCGCTTGGCCACGTCTGGGGCTTTTATCTGGGTGGCTTCTTGCTGCTGTTGCTGTATTCCCCGCGCGCGCCGCGCCCGGAATCTAACTGATTTTATTCACTGACCAGCCACCCTGGCTCGTTGCCAAGTGAATAATAGAAACCCCACACCGCCGGAGCGACGACACTGAGCAGCGCAAATATCGTCGTGCCGAGATACCAAGCTGAGAAATCCCCGGTGAAGGGCACATTCGCGAGTAGATTGATGGTGAAGCTCGCGCACGCCAGCGGCACCAGTCCGAAGCGATACACGATCAGGGCAAGGATGAGGTAAACCACGATCCAGGTCGCCGCTTCCAACGCGACATAGTTCGAGCCCAGCGTTTTCGCTGCCGCAAAAATCGCCACAAACACGATCGTGGCCAGCCAGTCTCTCTTGAGCACGACCTTCAATCCCAGGAATACAAAGAAGAACTCCAAGGTTCCGAGAATGGTCCCCGGAAACTGAGAGAGCCATATGCCGAGAGCCCGCCGCGTGCTCAGCAGATAGTCGGTTGAAAGCAGCTCGGGCGACGCTCCTATTTTCATCGCCGCCAGCCGGCTGGCAATGAAAACCACAAGCCAGATCACGCCCAGCAGTATGCCAAACAGGATGTCGCGGCCGACCAGCGGGTCGCGCACCCGGCCAGCCAGCAAACGGCTCCACGAAATAATGGCTTGCGGCCAATAGCGGCGGACGTAGGGCTCGAGCGCAAGATAGAGAACAAAAATCACGCTCGACAGGAACAAGGTGGTGCAGATGGCGAGAATCATCAGCCCGAAAGTCCCGAATCCCAGCACCAGCACGAGATGGCTGCGGAGCAGCCACAACCCGATCAACAGCCCAAAGACAATTTTGGCAAGGCGCAAAGCGCCCTCACGATCTCCGCGGCCCTGCCGGTGGTTGCGCCGCGCCAACCACACCGCTCCCACCATCACCGCGACCACCAGGATCAGGAATATGATTTCGCTTGCCTTCTTTCCGGCGGATTCTGGCGGCGCCTGCATGCGCCACGGCTGCGTCCAGTCGCCGATCAAGCGGAAGAAAACCGGCTTCCCCTGGAAGGCGGCGGCCTCGATGCGCAGGGGCCGTTCCGTGCCCGGCCACTTTCCCGTCCAGGCCGCGCGCGCATCGGAGGACGCCAGCGAGTTCCATGTGGGCTGAGCCGGCTGAAATTGCGCCGGGTCCAGTCCGGCCGCGCTGAACAGAACATTCCAGTTGAAGGCCTGTGCTGGGGACGAGGGAGCGCTGACTACCTCGGGCGGAATCGCCTCAAACCTGGTCAGTCTCCCCTGCGGATCAAGCTGAATACGAATCATTCCGGAAACGATCGGCGGCGGATCGCTTTGGTCCACCATCCCCGGCGTAAGCAGCAGTTCATGAAAGTCGGTGGCGACCAGTTGTTCGGGGCTCTGCCGGTACGAGAACACAAGCAGCGACGGCTGGGAACGCACGATCTGATCCCATTGCGGGCGGGGCTTATCGTGCTTCTCGACATAGTTGACAAAGTCTATGTCGTAATCGAAGTCGAAAAAACTGTCCACGGGCCGGCCTTCATATCCGAAGCGCGCTATCGTCTCGCGTGCCTTCTGCGTCAGCACCTCCGGAGACATCTCCGCTCCCATCCGATCGAGGACACTGTGCCGGATGCTGACATAGACCGCGCCCGCCAAGCCAATCAGAATCGCGGCGAGACAGGCGATGGCGATGCGCGGCGCCAGGCCGCGGATTTCGCCGGCCGCCGCCACCATTTCGGGAGAAGGGGTTTCGCCCGCCGCCAGAGCGGCCGCCAGAGGATCTCCGCCAGGAAGCGCCCCCACCACGCTCAGCGCGGACGCCGGCCGCATGCGCGGTTCCGGTTCCAGGCAGCGCAGAATCACGCGCTCAATTGCCTGATCGAGATCTTTCACCACCGAGGAAGGTTTGCTCGGCGAAGTTGCTTCTCCGCCGCGAACCAGCGCGGTGAGCGCTTCCGCTGTAAATGCTCGCTTGCCGGTGAAGACTTCGTAGAGGACGAGGCCGAGTGAGTACAGGTCGCTCTGCGCGGTGACTTCCTTGCCCGCGAGTTGTTCGGGCGCCATGTAAGCGGGCGTGCCGCTGCGGATGTCGGCGCCGTGAATCTGATCGGTGAGTCCGGCCAAACCAAAGTCCGTCATCACCACCTGGCCGCGTCCGTCGAGCATGATGTTGGCAGGCTTCAGATCGCGATGCAGCACTCCCTTGGCATGAGCGGCGGCCAGTCCGGCACAGAGTTGGCGGGCGATGTCGAGCGCCTTGTCTTGCGGCAGGCGGCCGATGCGCCGCAAGAGCGACGCCAGATCTTCGCCGTCCACATATTCTATGGTGAAAAAAGTGTGGCCATCGACTTCGCCAACGTCGTACACGCGGCAAACGTTGGGATGGGAAACGCGGCGGGCAATGCGAACCTCATTGCGAAAACGCTCCAGCAGGCTTTCGTCGTGGGATGCTTCTTCGGGCAGGAACTTGAGCGCAACGGGCTGGCCGAGAGTAAGGTCGTCGGCGCGGTAAACCTCGCCCATTCCGCCTTTGCCCAGCAGCGCGATGATGCGGTAGCGTCCGGCGAGCAGGCGTCCCGGAAGGAAGCGGCCTTCGTTCAAAGAAAAGGCGGCGGAACTGGGCGGACGCAATGATGACGACGAGGAAGAAGCCGGATGCGTTGGACGCGGCGGACGCGCCGACTTGGCGCTGGCGAATTCCAGCGTGGGCGCGTCGCTCGCGGCGGGTGCGGGTGCACCGGACCTTGGTGCGGCAGACTTTGGCGCGGCAAGCGGTGGAGCGGCAATCGTGGCCGCGTCGGAGATCGACGTTAGCGTCGCATCATCCGACCCGACCGGCGCTCCGCAGGCAGAGCAGAAGCGGCTCGCGATCGGAACCTCGGCGCTACAGGCGGCACACCGGGACATGAATTTCTCCGCCGATAGTGTAACCCGCTCCAGCAGGCTGCGGAAACGGTAGTCCTGAGGAAAACGTGCGACCTGTCATGCTGCGCGAAGCCAATCATCTTGCCGTTCGCGATTTCACCAATCGAGCCTAGTGAGTGTAATGGGGATATTTGTGCGCCGGGATAAACCGGCATGAAGCAGAGGAGGAAGAAGCCTTACAAGAAAGGAGTAGCGAACCACTTGGCCTCGAGTCTTGCGCTGCTACCGTGAGGGACGCAGTGAAGCGTAGATAGAGGATAGGCGGGGTGGGACATTGAGCCGCGAAAACATACAACCCGGACGCCGACGCGGTTAATATGCGCGGAAGGCAACATG